>Ga0247815_10000033_pt1 | contig 123817 bp, 124 predicted proteins | sample UWRJL194509B1_FD_181014 | JGI IMG/M metagenome (GOLD analysis project Ga0247815, IMG submission 181014) | Plant litter microbial communities from Arlington Agricultural Research Station in Wisconsin, United States - UWRJ-L194-509B-1 | ecosystem: Environmental > Terrestrial > Plant litter >...
CCGTGGCCACGGTCAGCCAACCGGACACGCCGCGACCCTTGTAGCCGACCATGTTCATCGGATCGCACCAGTCGCCTTGCGCGATGTAGCTCAAGCCGCGATGGTCGCGGGTTTGCAGCAGCCAGTCCATGGCGCTGCTGACGCGCTCGGAGACGGTGAGGGCGATGCCGCTCTCGTGGCCGACCACGTCCTCGTTGAGGATGTCGTAGTCGTTGGTTTCGTCGAGGTAGACCTTGAGCGCGACCGGCAGCCACACGCAATGATCGGTGTGCGGCACCTGGTTGATGTATTTGAGCTCCGCGCCTTCGATCAGCAGGATCCCGTCCGGCATGGCGCCGCTGGCTTCCTGCTGCGACAGCGCGTGCAGGAAGGCCGCGCGCATGACACTGGGCTTGATGAAGCTCATGCCCATATTGTCCTGCAGGTAGTTGCGGGTCTGCGGATCGGTGCTAAGGCGGTTGACGTCGCCGTGGTAGAACACCTGGCGCGGCAGCCAGTTGTTGACGAAGTTGTCCAGCTCCTGGTCCGGCGTATCGATTTGCAGGCATCCGCGTCCGCCGGCGATGTAGCCGGCGTAATCGGCCTTGGCTTCGGCGAAGGCCGCCGCGCTCAGGTACTTGGCGCGCACCGCCTTGATCTCGGCGTCGTCGAAGGCCGGGCCGAAGATGAAGCGGTAGTCATGCGACGAATTGTCAGACCCTGCGGCGGCCAGCGCCAAACGGTATTGCACGGCGGCGGTCGGGGTCTCGTAGCGGGCGTCGCTGCCGCCCAGCTGCTCGGCCATGATCGACGACGGCGCGTGCAGGCCGCCTTCGCCCTCGAACGCCATCTGCTGCACTTCCCACGCCTGCGGCGCTTCTTCGCACAGGAAGTAGGTCTTGTCCTTGAAGTCTTTTTGCTTGAAGTAGTCGGTCACCTTTTGATACGGCGTGACGCAGCTGGCCACCACGCCGCCCAGGTCCGGGCGGTATTCGCCGGACTGGTTCATCCACGACATGTAGCCGATCGGGAAGTAGGGATAGACGCTCAGCTTGCGCGGACGGCCGGACAGATTGGTCACGCGCAGCGACCACAGTTCCACCACGTCGGCGGTCGGCAGGCTCAGATTCAGTTCGACGCGCACGCCCAGGTGCTCGATGGTCCAGGCGATATCGCTTTTGCCGACCGAGAAGGTGTAGCTGTCGACCGGCGCGCGCACCGGCTCATACGGCGCGGAGAACAGCTCGCCGGTTTCCTCGTCCTTGATATAGAAGAAGCGGCCCGGATGATGCGCGTAATAGTTCTGCTCCGGCTGCATGAAGGTCTTGGCCTCCAGGTTCGGCGCGTAGGCGTACTTGGCGGGTTCCGGCTGCATGAACTGCGCGGTGGCGTAGCCACGGCAGGTCACTTGTATCATCATCTTCTGGTTCCACAGGAAGCCCGCCGCGCGCGGCATCGCCGTGGGGCTGGTCAGTTCGTAGCGGTCGCCATTGTGGGTTGGGCGTAACATGAAGCTATCTCCGTCATTAAGTAGTTTTGCGCGCCTCCAGATCCGCCTGGATCTGAATCAGCTTGGTGTTGTCGAGGTTGTAGAAGAACATGATGATCACCGCCAGCACCGCGAAGGCGGCCGGGATGAAGGACATCAGCCAGACGATGCCGGCCTGGGAGCCTGCCGACTGGGTGGCGTTGGCGACATAGCCCAGTTGCGTGAACAGCCAGCCGATCACCGCGACGGCGATCGCGGTGCCCAGCTTTTGCGAGAAGGTCGCGGCGGCGAAGGTCATCGCGGTGGCGCGGCGGCCGGTGCGCCATTCGTTGTAGTCGGCGGTGTCGGCGTACATCGAGAAGGCCAGCGGCGACTTCGGTCCCAGCGCCAGGCCCATGCCGATCTGCAGCGCGAACATCAGCGTGACCTGGTCCTTCGGCACGAAGAAGAAGGCCGACGACAGGATCGCGGTGATCGACATCAGGATCATCATCAGCTTGCGCTTGTCGAGGAAGCGCGTCATGAACGGCGTCAGCGAGGCGCCGACGGCGGCCGAGATCATATAGGCGGGGACGAAGCCCTGCATCAGCTCCGGCCGGCCGACCACGTACTTGAAGTAGTAGGCCGCGCTGGTGGTGCGCAGCGTGATGGTGATCATGATGATCAGCGCCAGGAAGAATAGCGCCACCCACGGGCGGTTCTGCGACAGGTCGCGGATGTCCTGCCAGACGTTGGACTTCTGCGTCGGCGCCGGCTGGATGCGCTCGCGGGTGTTCATAAAGGTCAACACGAACAGGATCGAGGCGAACACGCTCCACACCAGCATCGTCAGCTGCCAGCCGCGTTTATCGTCGCCGGCGCCCAGCCACGACACCAGCGCCGGCGTGGCGGCGGTGACCAGCGTGCCGCCGGCGAAGGCGAAGATGAAGCGCAGGCCGTTGACGGTGGAGCGCTCCTGCGGATCGGCCGACAGCACGCCGGACAAGGCGTTGTACGGGATGTTGATGCAGGTGTAGCAGACCATCATCAGCAGGTAGGTGCCGTAGGCCCAAATCAGTTTGCCGTCGTGCGACAGGTCGGGCGTGGTGTAGGTCAGGATCGCGGCGCAGGCCAGCGGCACCGGCACCCAGATCAAATAAGGGCGGAACTTGCCGAAGCGGGTCGAGGTGCGGTCGGCGGCGGCGCCGATCAGCGGATCGGTGAAGGCGTTGATGATTTTGATCGTAAACATCATCGAGGCGGCGGCGGCGGCCGAGATGCCGAAGACGTCGGTATAGTAAATCAGCAGGAAGGTCGCGATATTGGTCCAATAAAAATTGAAGCCCATGTCGGCGATGCCGTAACTGATTTTTTCACGCCAGGTGAGTTTTTTTTCCACGATCGCTTTCAAACACATGTAAAAACAGGCAGTGCGGCCTGGTCGGCCACACTGCCCGAACGGGGCGGAGCGCCAGGCGCTTCAGCGCGGCGGCGCCACCACCCCGGAGAGAGCCCGGTATTGCATAATCTGTTGCACCAGCTGAGCCGGCGGCTGGCCGATATCGAGCACGATGCCGGCTTCGTCGGCCTGCAGCGGTTCCAGCGCGGCCAGCTGGCTATCCAGCAGGGAGCCTGGCATATAGTGGTCGGCCCGTCCCGCCATGCGGGCCGCGATGGTTTCGCGCGGGCCTGACAGATGGGCAAAGCGCAGCTCAGGATCGGCGCCGCGCAGCAGGTCGCGGTAGCGCCGCTTGAGCGAGGAGCAGGATAGCACCAGCCCCGAGTCGCGCTGGCGCGCGTCGTGGATCTCGCCGTGCAGCGCGTGCAGCCAGTCGGCGCGGTCGGCGTCGGTCAGCGGCACGCCGGCCGACATCTTGGCGACGTTGGCGTAGGAGTGAAAGCTATCGCCTTCGATGAAAGGCACTTGCAACGCCGTGGCCAATTGCAGCCCAACCGAACTTTTACCCGATCCGCTGACACCCATGATGACCCAGCGTGTTTGATTGCTCATAATACCCTAAATGATAGCGCTAACAGTGTTGGGTGCAGTGTAACCGCTTGGCGGAATTTGTAAACAAGATTTGATGCTGCGGCGCAGCAGCCGCAGCGGGGTGATTTATGCGCTTTCGCGCGCCATCAGCGTGAAGCCGAGGTCGATCTGGCGGGTCGCCAGTTCGTCGCCCTTGATCACCGCGCGCAGCAGTGTGGCCGCCTCGAAACCGATGCGGTAGCGCGGCGTGCCGATGGTCGTCAGCGACGGGTTCATCCAGGCCGAGGCGGGCAGGTCGTTGAAGCCGCAGATGGCCAGTTGCGACGGCACCGGAATGCCGCGCCGCTGGCACTGGTAAATCGCGCCGTGGGCCAAGTCATCGTTGCAGCAGAAGATCGCCTGGCAGTCGGGCGCCTGCGCCAGCATGCGGCCCACCAGCTCGGCGCCGAGCGCGATGGTCGATGGCTCGGCCACCATCACCTCCAGCTTGGGGTCGGCCAGGCCGGCTTCGTGCATCGCCTTGCGATAGCCTTCGGCGCGGCGCAGCGTCCGCTCATCGAGCTGCGCGCCGATGAAGCCGACGCGCTTGTGGCCTTTGTCGATCAGGTAGCGCGTCATCGCGTGGCCGGCCTGGAACTGCGAGAAGCCGACCGTCAGTTGCGAGGGATCGGTCGACATGTCCATCATCGACACCACCGGCACGCGCGAGTTGGTCAGGATCTGCTGCACCCGCGCGCTGTGCGACAGGCCGGACAACAGCATGCCGTCCGGATTCGATTGCAGGTAGGTGCCGATCAGTTTTTCCTCTTCCTTGTCGGAATAGCGGGTGTTGCCGATCAGGATTTGGTAGTCGTCGGCGTCGAGCGCGTCCTGGATGCCGGCCAGCACTTCGGTGAACACCGCGTTCGACAGCGACGGCACCAGCACCGCGATCACCTTCGATTGCGACGACGCCAGCGCACGGGCGGCGCGGTTGGGCACGTAGCCCAGTTCGAGCACGGCCTTGTCGACCCGGTCGCGCAGCGCCTGCGACACCATGTCCGGCTGGGTGATGGCGCGCGACGCGGTCATGGTCGCCACGCCCGCCATCTCCGCCACCATCGCCAGGGTGATGCGTCCGCTGGCGCGGCTCTTTCCCGCATGTGTCTTGGTCATCAGTGTTACTTATGTGGATATTGATAGCGATATCATACGGCAGCTTGCCCCGGATAGGAGAGGGGCTATTTGCAATCAGCCAACACTTTTTGCGTCTTTTTGCGTAATTCTTCGCGTTCCTGATCGCCCATGACGCCGCGCTCGCCGTTTTTATCGTAGCTGCTCATGCGGATGCCCTGGTCCAGCGCCATCTGGTTCTTGCGGGCGCCGTCGCAATTGGCGGCGGCGTCGGCTTTGCGCTGGGCGTCCTCGCCGGCCTTTTTCTCGGCGGCGGCGGCCTCGGTCTTGCGCTTGTTGAAGTCGGCGTTGCGCTCGGCCAGCGTCGGCGGGCGCTTGGCTTCGGCCGGCTCGGCGGCGGGAGCGTCTTCCACTGGCGCCGCCGCGTTCGGATTGAACGGCGGCTTGCCGGGCGCCTTGAGGATGCGCTTGTCGGGCACGTTGGGCGGCGGCGGGCGGTCGGAGAATTGCTTCAGGCCCTTGTCGTCGATCCACATATACTGCGCCGTGGCCAGCGACGACGCCGCCAGCAGCAGGGCGCCGACCAGCGCGCGCAAAGGAACGGTGTTGCTTGGGGATGTCATGGTGGCGCTCCTATTCGTGTACCAGATTTCGCCATGATTCACGACAACTGTCAATCGGCGCCGGCGGACGGCCGATGACTTTATCAAGGTTTACGGCGAAGCGCGGTTCTTCCTGTATAATGCCGCTTTGCGCCTATAGGAAATACTATGCGTCTACTCCAAAAAGCACTCACGTTCGATGACGTGCTCCTCGTTCCAGCGTACTCGAATGTTCTGCCTGCCGATACGTCCCTCAAGACTCGCCTGACCCGTAATATCAGTCTCAACATCCCGCTGCTGTCGGCCGCGATGGATACGGTCACCGAAGCCCGTCTCGCGATCGCGATGGCGCAAGAGGGCGGCATCGGCATCATCCACAAGAACCTGAATCCGAAAGACCAGGCGCGCGAAGTGTTGCGGGTCAAGCGTTTCGAGGCCGGCGTGCTGCGCGACCCGATCACGATCCCGCCGACGATGAAGATCCGCGACGTCATCAAGCTGACCGAGCAGTATGGTATTTCCGGTTTCCCGGTGGTCGAGGGCAAGGAAGTGGTCGGCATCATCACCAACCGCGACCTGCGTTTCGAACAAGAGCTGGACGCCGAGGCGCGCGCCAAGATGACCCCGCGTGAAAAGCTGGTCTACGTCAAAGAGGGCGCCGAGGGCGCCGACCGCGACGAAGCCAAGCGCCTGATGAACAAGCACCGCCTGGAGCGCGTGCTGGTGGTCAACGACGCGTTCGAACTGCGCGGCCTGATCACCGTCAAGGACATCCAGAAATCCACCGAGCACCCGAATGCTTCCAAAGACCAGCACGGCAAACTGCTGGTCGGTGCCGCCGTCGGCGTCGGCGCCAAGGATGAGGAGCGCATCGAGCTGCTGGTCGCCGCCGGCGTGGACGTGCTGGTGGTCGACACCGCGCACGGTCACTCGCAAGGCATCCTCGACCGCGTGAAATGGATCAAGACCAAGTTCCCGCACGTCGACGTCATCGGCGGCAACATCGCCACCGCCGCCGCCGCCAAGGCGCTGGTCGAATACGGCGCGGACGCGGTCAAGGTCGGCATCGGCCCGGGCTCGATCTGCACCACCCGTATCGTCGCCGGCGTCGGCGTGCCGCAGATCACCGCGATCTCCAACGTCGCCGAAGCGCTGGAAGGCACCGGCGTGCCGTGCATCGCCGACGGCGGCATCCGCTTCTCGGGCGACATCTCGAAGGCGCTGGCCGCCGGCGCGTCGACCGTGATGATGGGCTCGATGTTCGCCGGCACCGAAGAGGCGCCGGGCGAAGTGATCCTGTACCAGGGCCGTTCGTACAAATCGTACCGCGGCATGGGTTCGCTGGGCGCGATGGCCGACGGCTCGGCCGACCGCTACTTCCAGGACGCCACCATGAAGGCCGACAAGTTCGTGCCGGAAGGTATCGAGGGCCGCGTCGCCTACAAGGGCAGCGTGCTGGCGATCATCTTCCAGCTGGTCGGCGGCGTGCGTCAATCGATGGGTTACTGCGGCTGCGCCACCATCGAGGAGCTGCGCAACAAGGCGGAGTTCGTCGAGATCACCTCGGCCGGCATGCGCGAATCGCACGTGCACGACGTGCAAATCACCAAGGAAGCGCCGAACTACCGTTCCGGCGACTAAGACCCTTGCAACGCCGGCGTCCACCGCCGGCGTTTTTCTATATTCTCATCTTCATCGGTTGAATCCATGCACTCTAAAATCCTCATTCTCGATTTCGGCTCCCAAGTCACCCAGCTGATCGCGCGCCGCGTGCGCGACTCCGGCGTGTTCTCGGAAGTGTACCCGTACGATGTCAGCGACGAGTTCGTCCGCAACTACGGCGCCGCCGGCGTGATCCTGTCGGGCAGCCACAGCTCGACCCTGGAAGGCGACGCCCCGCGCGCGCCGGACGCCGTGTTCGAACTGGGTGTGCCGGTGCTGGGCATCTGCTACGGCATGCAGACCATGGCGGCCCAGCTGGGCGGCAAGGTCGAGAACGGCCTGGTGCGTGAATTCGGCTACGCCGAGGTGCGCGCGCGCAGCCACACCAAGCTGCTCGACGGCATCAACGACTTCGTCACCGACGAAGGCCACGGCATGCTGAAAGTCTGGATGAGCCACGGCGACAAGGTGCTGGAAATGCCGCCGAGCTTCAAGCTGATGGCCAGCACGCCTAGCTGCCCGATCGCCGCCATGGCCGACGAGGACAAGCGCTTCTACGCGGTGCAGTTCCACCCGGAAGTGACGCACACGGTGCAGGGCAAGGCCATCCTGGGCCGCTTCGTGCACGAGATCTGCGGCTGCAAATCGGACTGGAACATGCCGGACTACATCACCGAGGCGGTCGAGAAGATCCGCGCCCAGGTCGGCACCGACGACGTCATCCTCGGCCTGTCCGGCGGCGTCGACTCGTCGGTGGCCGCCGCGCTGATCCACCGCGCCATCGGCGACCAACTGACCTGCGTCTTCGTCGACCACGGCCTGCTGCGCCTGAACGAAGGCCAGATGGTCATGGACATGTTCGCCAAGAACCTGGGCGTCAAAGTGATCCGCGTCGACGCCGAAGAGCAGTTCATGGGCCACCTGGCCGGCGTCACCGATCCGGAGCAGAAGCGCAAGATCATCGGCCGCGAATTCGTCGAAGTGTTCCAGGTCGAATCGGGCAAGCTGGTCAACGCCAAATGGCTGGCGCAGGGCACCATCTACCCGGACGTGATCGAATCGGCAGGCAAGGGCAAGAAGGGCCAGACCATCAAGTCGCACCACAACGTCGGCGGCCTGCCGGAGACCATGAAGCTCAAGCTGCTGGAACCGCTGCGCGAACTGTTCAAGGACGAAGTGCGCAAGCTGGGCGTCGCGCTGGGCCTGCCGCACGACATGGTGTATCGCCACCCGTTCCCGGGCCCGGGCCTGGGCGTGCGCATCCTCGGCCAAGTCAAGAAAGACTACGCCGACCTGTTGCGCCGCGCCGATGCGATCTTCATCGAGGAGCTGCGCAACACGCCGTATGAATTCGTCGCCGGCCAGGCAGTGGATCCGGACGCGCTGCCGGCCAACTGGTACGAAGCGACGTCGCAAGCGTTCGCCGTGTTCCTGCCGGTGAAGTCGGTGGGCGTGATGGGCGACGGCCGCACCTACGAATACGTGGTGGCCTTGCGCGCGGTGCAGACGCAGGACTTCATGACGGCGCACTGGGCGCACCTGCCGCACGCGCTGCTGGGAAAGGTGTCGAACCGCATCATCAATGAAGTGCGCGGTATCAACCGCGTGGTTTACGACATCTCGGGCAAACCGCCCGCGACCATCGAGTGGGAATGATTTCCTAGCTGGCGGCGGCTGGCGCCGCTGGGCAAAAGGATGAGACTAAGCCGCTGATTTTCAGGGGCTTTTTCTTTTTAGGGATGCAGATCCTGGCAAGTTCGTGCAACTTCAAGCGCGCTGGTTTGATGGTCATCATGATGGCACGACGACTTGCCAGTAATGATAGCGGGCAATGAATACCATCAGCAGCGGCTGAGTTCGTGATGGTATACCTGATGGTCAATTCTGCTCTAAGTGACTGAATTAAATAGGGAATCTCTAGCCGCCTCAGCACGCGGTGTGCTGATGGTATTTTCGGTGAATTTTTGGCCTTTTCTCCTTGTCTAAACTTAGACAGTGCGTTCGTAAGTGGTTGAATTTTATGCGATTTTCGCAGGGTGATGGTATACCTAAGGAGTCGATCATGCTGACAGACGCAAAGCTCAAGTCGATAAAGCCGCGAGAGCGGACCTACAAGCTTACGGATCGCGATGGCCTGTATGTGGCGGTATCGCCTGCGGGCGGTATCTCTTTCCGTTTCAATTACCGTGTCAATGGCCGCCAGGAAACGCTGACGCTGGGGCGGTATGGGGTAGGCGGCATGACGTTGGCCGAGGCGCGTACGGCACTTGTCGAAGCGCGCAAGATGCTGGCCGGCGGCGAATCCCCCGCGCGTACGAAACAAGAACGGGCTGAACGCAAAAAGGCGCAGGAGACGTTCGGTGTTTGGGCGCAACGTTGGCTCGACAAATACAAGATGGCAGAATCCACACGGGCGATGCGGCGCCATACTTACCAGCTTGACCTCAGGAAGGCCTTCGGATCGCTGCTTCTTTCCGAAATTACAGAGAGACAATTGCGGGCCTTGTGCGACCGTATTGTGGAGCGGGGCGCGCCGGCGGTGGCTGTCCATGCACGCGAAATTGTACTGCAGGTTTACCGTTACGCGGACGCGCGCGGAGAGCGGCACCCGAATCCTGCCGAGGGCGTTCCGCCGACATCGATCGCGACATTCGTGCCGCGCGACCGCGCTTTGTCGCCGAACGAAATGAAACAGTTCTACAGATATTTGGAGCGAATCAATAGCGCCCCCACGATCAAACTGGCGTGCAAGATGCTGTTGCTCACGCTGGTGCGCAAGTCGGAACTGACGGAGGCTACATGGGACGAAATCGATTTTGAACATGCGCTGTGGACGATTCCGGGAGCGCGCATGAAAAGGCGCAATCCGCATAACGTTTATCTGTCGCGCCAGGCAATGGATATACTGGTGGCGTTTAAGACATGTGCCGGTGGCTCGCGGTACGTGCTCCCGAACAGATACGACATCGACAGGCCCATGAGCGGCGTCAGCCTAAATGGTGTGCTGAGGAAGGTGGTGGAGACCGCGAATAGGGACGGTTGCGCGTTGGGCGACTTCTCGCCACACGATTTGCGCCGCACCGCATCGACGTTGCTGCACGAGGCAGGCTATAACACGGACTGGATCGAGAAGTGCTTGGCTCACGAGCAGCGGAACGTTCGAGCGGTGTACAACAAGGCGGAGTATGCGCTGCAACGGCGTGAGATGCTGCAGGCGTGGGCAGATATGGTAGACGCCTGGACCCAAAGCGAATGACGCCTTGTCGCATTCAGATCAGAGCGGTGCTTTTTTTTGGCCTGGCCGATTAGCTTGTCCTGCGGCTGCCTTTCTGGCTGCGATCCATGCGTCCACCTCCGCCAAGTCCCACGCGACCTTGGTGGGACTGATCGTGAAGTGTTTGGGAAATTCACCGCGCTTTTCCATGTCGTGAATTGTGCGCGCGCTAAGAGGAACTTTTTGCAGCAGTTGCGGACGAAGGATCAAAACACGGCCGGGAACAAGCAATTCGTCAGTGGTGAGAGGTCGAGTCGTCATGATGTGCACTTGGCGGTGTGAAGCCGTTGTGGGAGTTGTGTGGTTTTCGTTGGGTGAGGGTAGTAGTCATCGTCGTCAGTATCGCGCGTTTATTGATGTAGACGCCGGGTGGAATGAGTGGGTTCTTTACCTGCATCAAAGTGTCTTGAGATTGGCTTTCTGCTGGGCACTCGCACAGACCAATAACCGGTCCCTTGGACACCAGTTAGTAGGGCGTAAGTGTGTGGGGCCACTTTCCCGAGCCGAATCGAACACTCTTAAATTCAAAGAATTGTGAAGTGAACGTGTAACCTTTGCGTGATCGTGGATTGCTCCAGAAGGATTGGGTACAGCATTCACACTGCAGGGGAGCGAACAAACAGGGTCACAGTGACTTCGAATAGGCTATTTCGCCGTGCGGTTGTCTAAGTGTTTAGTTTCGTGTGATCATGTCCTGAGGTACCCTGATTTTTTCGGACACTCCTGTTTGGTAAACTTCATCAACGGGAGAATTTATGAAACGCACAAAAACATACACGCCTGAGCTTCGTGAAGAAGCCGTGAAACTGGTCTTGGCGCAGGGTCTGACACTCGAAGACGCGGCAGCGCGCATCGCCATTCCGAAAGGGACCTTGGCCAATTGGGTAAGCGTGGCGAAGCGCGGGACGGCGCCCACAGCGGCGCCAGGTAGCCGCACCGTCCCCGAACTGGAAGCGGAGAACGCGAAGCTGCGCAGAGAGCTTGCGGAAGCCCGCATGGAGCGAGATATCGTAAAAAAAGCGGCGGCGTACTTTGCGCGGGAGTCGCTGCCAAGTACGCGGTCATGAAGACAATGCGACTCGAATATCCGATTGCCGTCATGTGCCGCCTCTTTGGTGTCTCGCGCAGCGGCTACTACGCTTGGGCAAAAGGCACATTGTCGCCGCGAGCGCAGGCCGATGAGCGTCTTAAGGTGGCCATCAAGGCGGTCCACGCGCAGAGCCGCGAGACCTACGGGCCGCTGCGTATGCAGCCCGAGCTGGCGGCACAAGGCTTTAAGGCTGGGCGCGACCGCATCGCGCGCCTGCGTCGCGAACTGAGCATGCGCTGCAAGCAGAAACGAAAATTCAAGGCCACGACGAACTCGAATCATGACCTGCCGGTGGCCGAGAACTTGCTGAACCAGACGTTCACGCCCACCAGGCCGAACGAAGCCTGGGTGACTGATATCACTTACATTCAGACTGGTGAGGGATGGCTCTATCTGGCCGGTGTGAAGGACGTGTTCACCTGCGAAATCGTTGGCTATGCAATGGATGAACGCATGACACAGGCCCTGACGGCGAAAGCCATCTGGCGCGCCGCAACCAATAAGCGGCCGGCGCCAGGACTGATTCATCACTCGGATCGGGGGAGCCAATATTGTGCCCATGATTATCGCAGGCTGGTAGAACAATTCGGCATGCAAGCCTCCATGTCGCGCAAAGGGAACTGCTATGACAACGCCCCGATGGAGAGCTTCTGGGGCAGCTTGAAAAACGAACTGGTGCATCACCAGCGCTACGCCACGCGGGCCGATGCTCAGTCTGCAATCCAGGAATATATTGAAAGCTTTTATAACCGCCAGCGGCGTCACTCGCGCCTTGGCAATATTCCGCCAGCGTTGTTCGCTGAATCCTTCAGCAAACAGCCGCAGGCGGCTTGAAACAAGAGTGTCCGCTATTGACAGTACACCTCATTCTGCTAGTTGAGGAATACTTCAACATACATGATTGGAAGGTCTTCGAATTTCTTCTTGCCCGTCAAGAATCTCTCCACGCACCGCGCGTTCAAGAGGGTCTCGATCCCGAGCGTCTCCACCTTGCCCCTGCTGCCGCTTAGTACGAGATCTAGCGCGAGGAGGACCGAGCTCTTCCCCGCCTCGTTGTCACCGATCAAAATATTCATCTTGTCGTTGAAGTTGATCTCGAAATCCTCGAATTTCTTGAAATTGGATAAGCGTATTTTCTTTATGGTTTTTGGGTATCCGTGATCTTAGATTGCGGGATGTATGGTCTGTACCAGGAAACGAAGACTTAGTTTACGCGGTTGTTCACGAGTCAAAACAGCCGAGACATCCTTGCTGCGGCGCGCCGGCGTTGGCAATGTATGCGGTGCCCCGCAATGGTGTGAAGGGTATCGCCATACGTGCGGGAGGGGCGGGTGAAGGCACTTCACCAATCTGGCTGCTATCTTCCCAAAGCATTAATCATTATCATCTGAAGCCTCGCCGCTGGCCAGTCTGGCTAGTCGCATCAAAAAATTCTCCCCAGCGGTTCTCTGATCCGATGAAATATCTTCTCTAAGCAACAGGACCTCAACTGCGGATTTTATCTGCTCTATGTCGACGAATTCTGCGAGTACGGTCGGATCCAGCTGCACAACGCGTGTTATCGCAGGTTTCCCCATTATCTGCGTTCTGGATACATGCTTGAACTTATCGATGGCCTTGGGAAGGCTATAGGTGCTCATGAAGACAGAAGTAATCTTATCTTTAACTAGTTCAGCAAAGCCCCAACGCACAACGATATGCATTAAGATTTTTACGTCAGTGATATCAATAAGTTCTAATCCAGTTTTTGTACGCAATCTATCCACTATTATTGCTTTAAAGTCCTCGAATTCCAATTGTGAGAACCCAGATAAGGTACGGTTCCTACCCTCTCCCGGGTCCTTTAAATAATGAGATATACGCTCTGTGGTAAATGCAGAGAGACCGATCGCGTCACCGCTCGAAAAGTTCTCCCGCATTACACGATGACGGTCGGCCTCATTGATATATCCAAGCAAATGATCTATCGTACCCAAAAGTGTCCAATGGCGAGGCATTGAGAACATGCTTTGATCCGATTCATCCAAGTCCACTATCTTATCACCAACGTTATATAGCGCTTTCAAAATTCTTGCCGCGCTTGCCGCATTCAGCTCGTTATCTAATTCTCTTATTCTTACAAGATATTCTTTTGAACGAAGCACGTCTCTATCACTACGAACACTCTCTGCATCTAAAAGGATTGCTTCCAAATTACCATTCTCATTTGCGACATTTAGGAACGTCATCAGCTCTTTGCGGCTTATGACATTTGCAGGCAAGCTAAATTGAAAATATATTGGGAAAAACTCTGGAGTGCATACACGTAATTGATTTCGCCATGTTGCCATCCAATCTCCTGAGTATCCTGATTCGCCAAACGTACTTGCAAACAAAGGGAAAATATTTGATAGTAGCGCTTTTAGTCCAGCCCTATGGGATATCTCTATTTTTTCGAGCCAACCTTCATGAAAGACTCGGAGTGCATCTGCCGGGTCGCGATTTTGATCTCGGTACCCAATAAACTTTTCAGAATTCTCTTTGACAGCGCGGTACGCTTCAGGTTCAAATATTCTAAGCGTTTCAATTGCAATCAAATCGACAACATTTAATTCAGCCGCAAGAGGTGGATAAGTTACCCTCAAAGTATTGGATAATCGAACCACGTCGCGTGGTTTAGCAATGTATCTATCGATCCCCTCAATAAAAACGTTTTGCCAATATTCACTATTGAATTTTTCATTAGGAAACTTATTGAGTAGATCATTAAGCTCATCAATAAATGCTTGGCGCAATAAACTACGATTAATCATTGGAAGAGTGAATGGCGCCTGAATTATTTTTTCAAGGTATGCCCCTCCATCTATTCCAAGAGATCTATTTAATGCAGATTCAACGACATTTTTATCGAATGACAGCAAATATATAACATTAGGGAAATCGGCTAGAGCTTTAATCACCTTGAAGAGTTCACGAATCTCATCTGGAGTTAAACGATCAATGTCGTCAATCAAAAAAAGAATTCGGTAGTGTTGATTTCGCAATGCATCTGCCACTTGTTTCTTAAGGGTTGGCAGGTCCTTTTTCTCATCTTTACCTAGCATTTTAAAGAACCATGAAAACATCTTTGAAGCCATGGGAAAACCTGTGCCAGCGGCTACAAAAGATCCGAGCTCATCAGCGTAATCACTCATGAGCTTCCCAACCTCTTTTAGCTTGCTTGGCCCAAACTTGAGTGCTTTTTGAAACTCGTTTATAAATTGCCCAGCCAAATGATCTCTGTCATTAAACCACCAAGGATTAAAACTGACGACCAATATAGGTTTTTCGTCTTTCGTTAATTCGTGCTTAACGAAATTCATTAAAGTTGACTTTCCAGATCCCCACGCACCATGTATTGACATAACTAAACCCTGAGGACTAGGGGTAGTTTCTATTGCTCTCGCTATAAGTGTAGCGAACGGCGCGTAACCGAAAGCGTCTTGCTGAGGCGTGAGCTTCGGAATATCTGACCCTAGGGAAACTGATTCCATAATGACTCTTCCATTTCCTTCAAGATTTTTTATAACGTGATTTTGAGGACTGGTTAGGACCAGCTGCAGAATGACCCTGCGCTCGAATCTTCCATCCCAGCGTTTTCACTAATCGCTCTTTTGATTCGTGCAAGTCCTGGAATTCAGCCAAGAGTGTCGGTGTATTTTTATGATGCTTGTGAACAACAATACCTATCGCGGCCAGTACAATTCCGTATTCTATACAAGAAAAGATTGCATGTTTTCCTTCAAAGCTATCTTTATCATATATGCACGTTAAATTAAATTTCCAGAAATCGTTACCGTCATCGGGACGATTTTCAATATGTTTTAGAACAGAAATAGGATTAGGATGTGCACCGAATGTAATGGAGTCTTCGTACATCTGGGTTACCATCTTAGAAGTAGATTCGTGACCTTCAATCCTCAGAATTTTTGCTACGTCGGTAGCTGCAGAAGAAAAGGGTTTTCGGCAAGCTTTCCGATCATCGTGACTTCTATCGCGGTTTGTCCATACTGCAGATAATTCTCGCTTACGAGAAATTAGAAATGCATAGCACGATGATTCCAATGCCGCACGTATCGAAGGAAAGACAGCTGCTACATGTCCAGATGCAGCCGTTCGTAAAGATGCCAATAAAAGGAAGTAAGCGTTCACGAATAGAAACAGCTCTACAGGAGCCAAGGTCGGACTTGCGGTCCAAATCTTGCGGCTAAAATTATCAACTTTTCTTACCAAAATAGAGATGGGATTCTGATCGGAAATAAAATTCGCAATTTGGTTCTGCGAAAATCTCAAATAATCATCGATATCATTTTGTTCAATAATTATCACATTTTTTCCATTTTTTGCATAAGTGCAGATCTAGCTGCAATAAAATGGATCACTTCTCCATTCCACAATTTCGCATTTTCAATAACGTGATTATGGACAATCTCGAACTGGCTTTGTGCAGATAAAACGAGCTCAGCATTGTTGGGCGCTTTAATTTTATCAAGATGCATCGAAAACAAGAGATTAGAAGTTTCTTTCAGCATATCATCTTGCACAGCTCCCTCCAAAATGGAACTGATGTTGGCTATACCACTAATCCCTGCTTGAATCAAACGCTCGAAGTCATGAATAGTGACATAGTAAATATGGCGCAATGGTATGGGAATGTAACCGTACTTCAGTCCTATTTCATTTTGTATATCTACTCCTAAATACTCCTGAACTCGCGCGCCGCTTGATAAATAATGATCTCTGTGGACAACAATAATCAGAAACGGAATTTTTTCTTGAGGTTGACCATATTTATTGAAAATGTGACAGCATTCCTGCCCCTGCCAGATTGCCTTGATATAATTTTCAGCGAGTCCTTCTGCAAGGAGCTTTTGATCAGCTAGTGTATTTATGTAAGCATTAGGCTCAATTGCCTTGCAATCAAGAAATATTCTATTCTTATCCTCAATAATAAAATCTACAACTTTTCCTTTTACCTTGTTTTTAGCATATAGTTCACGCGTTATTGCTTCTGTTTGAAAAATTAATTTCGCTTCATTTAATATTTTAGAAACATATATCTCCAAAGATGCGCCGAATTTTTCTTTGAATTTCCTTCCATCATATCTCTTTAATGAGACTGAACCCAATGTGGACATTGATCGGAGGAATGTGCGACGGTTTGATACAACAATCTTATCGCGCATCAAAATCAACGGCTTAGAAAAAAATGGAGTATCAGAAAAATATTCCGCTACAGGATTGTTTGGCCACGCATGGTGTTGCATAAATTCCGGAATTTTATCTATTTTAATACCTAGAAAATCTAGATAGAAAATTATTTCATCGAAGCTATGCCAAGGTGATAAATCGATTAATATTTTGCCGATATCAATGACTGGACTTTGCCTGGCGTTAACACGCAAGCATAAATAGCTTGAAATTTCAAAAAAAGTTCGGATGGTGATATTTGTTTTGCTTTTGAAGAGATCGTCGTAATATCGGTTATCAGTTTTCTCAAACCAATCTAATTGCCTCTTGAGCGAAAGAATGTCGTCTCCCACTCTTCCTTGATCCGCACCCTGCTGTATCAGAATCGGTCTAAGTTTTAATTCTAAGCTACCTTCGGCGTTTAGATCACATGCCACTGCTTGAAGTTGATAAAGTCGATTTGCTATGCTGAGTAATTCTTTCGGATGTATATTTTTTTCGCCATTATTAGAATCCTGCATGCTCCACTTGATAAGCAAAAATATCAGTCCGGGCATGGACATTGCGATGTTTTGACTCCATCATCTTGCGAATTGAGATACTCCAAGCCACAAGTCAGAACCGAAAATTTATTGTAAATTGCCAAATTCCTCTTTATGTCGACAACTTGCTTCGCGTATTTTTCGTAAGCCATTTTTTTCCGAACGTTATCCACGGTTTTCGCCAATCATTTTTCCATTTCAACATCTTTTTGTCTAAAAGGCAATCCTTGAATTTTGTTCTGATCGGTCAACACGAAGTTCCGGCCCAAGCCTAGGCGATCTTACCGTCCGCGCCATTCGGTCAGCTAACGCTCATATCCCGTTGTCGTTCTTTCCCGACGATCGAACGTCAGTCACGTATCCCGGCGCCAATTGGTCACGATACCCGCCCGGGTGATATGTGTTGACCTGTCAAACGAAATCTAGATTTTTCTTCATACAGTGTGTTGGTAGCAGAACGGAGCGCGTTCCGACGGTTGATCAGTCTGATATGCGCGGGTTGGGTACCGCATGACAACCGATTCGTCGGAGAGCTGCGTCGTTCTAGGTTCGAGCGTCACGTCATCGCTGCGTGCCTCATAGTCGGACCGAGGGTTCTCCCACCGTTGTCCATTCTGCTACCGACACACTGTATTGTCATCTCGCTCTCCTTCAAGCGGCGGCGCGAGTCGGCGCGTTGATCTCCTGACCGATCGCCCAGATGAAGCCGGCCAGTTCGCGCGACACCGCCGTGCACACCTGCACCTTCAGCTTGACCCGTTCACTCAGTTGGCGGTACCAGCCACATAGGCGCTTCTGCGCACTTCACGCGATCTCCTGCGCAGCTTCGGGGGGGCATGGCGGGCACGCTGCTGGAGGTGCGCCGTCTTTCGAGCCTGGAAGCGGTGGGTCCATGCAGCCTCGACGAGGACGCGCCGGACGTGGCCGTTGCCGGTCTTGGTGATGGCGCCGCGCACCTTGCGCGGCCCGCTCGAGTACTCGCTTGGCACGAGGCCCAGGTGGGCCATCAGCTGCGGCGCGCCGGCGAATCGCTTCAAGTCGCCCAGTTCGGCCACGACGGTCGTCGCCGTCAGCAGCTTCACGCCGCGCAGCGCCATCAATGCCTCGATCACGGGCCAGAACACCGACGCGGCCGCCGCTTCTTCGATCTGGACGTCGAGCACGGCGACCCGCCGCCTCAGCACTGCGACCGTGTCCACATATTCCTGGAAGACGATTTGCTGCGTGGGATGCGCGAACTTGAGCGACTCCAGCCAGCGGTGGTACAGCTGGGTCCACGTCTCCTTGCCTGGATAGCGCCTGTCGTGGCGCAGCAGGAAGGCCGCGAGGCGCTGCCTGGCCTGCGTCCGCAGGTGCTTGAGGTCCTCGCGCGCCCGCGTGGCGTCACGCAGCGCCTCCTGCGCATCATCGGGCACCCAGACGAAAGTGAGCTCCCCGGCCCGGTGCAGGCGGACCAACTGCTGACGCGAAACCTGAGCCAAGCGTTGGGTCTCGTCGATGTCAGGGTGCTGGACCACATCATCGTGGCGGGCACGCGTACATACTCGCTTGCCGAGCACGGCCAGATCTGATCGCCGCTTCGAGGTAACACACCGGCGCCGGCATCCTAGTCCGGCAGCGGGACGTTCGGTAGTCACATCAAAGCGCCATCGCGCTTATTCTCTCCAATAGCGGTTCAGCTTTTACCACCGCAGTCGATCGCAACGTACCCCGGAGGCCAGTGCTAAGGGTTGCGTAGTCCATTTACCCAGCCCTGGACTTCCGCAGCGAAGACTACGACCACACCTCGGCGGCCGCAGCCCCATAAGCGACGCCACCTGCATGCGGCGGCGTAATCCTCGCAGGTGGTCAGGAACGCGACGATGCCCTACGCCGCGACGATGTTGAAAGCGGCGGCGGCAGCGGCAAACCCCGGCGTGTCAGGCAGCAGCAACGGGGATGGCCGGCTTTGGACCTTGGTTGCCGCGCGGTCGAACAGGATGACGGCGCGCTCCGTGTTGAGATGTCGAGACATGTACACGAATCCGTCGAAGTTCAGCGGATTACGATAGACCGCTAGCGACCATTGCTGGGTTAGGGCATAGGAGCCGGTGCCGGCGAGGTCGGCATGGCCGGAAAACCGCTTGAGCGTGGCCCCGGTCAGGTCCAGCACACGCAGTGTCGATCCGGAAAAGTGGTGGACGTAGCGTTGCTCCAGGGCGGCAAGACTGAACCGGAATGCGCCGTCAGCCGGTATTTCATCATGCAGCAGCGACTCGGCAACCGCAACCTCCAGCGAAAACCCGAAGTAGCACGAGCGAAATTCCGGTGCACCGGTCAAGCATCCCGGGGCGTCGAAACGGTTGCCCCCAGAGGCGCCGAAGTAGGGCTCCCCCGTTGGATACTGCGAGATCCGCACGAGACGCCGAGGCAATACCCGGGTAACGGCGAGGCTGCCGTCCGTGGCCAGACCAGGCGGAGGAGGGGCGAGCGGTGCAGCTGGCACTTTAGCGCTCTACGAAACCGGCGGCCGACACCATGACGGCCTGGCGTTGTCCGCGCTGCAGCGCTTCGAGCGGGGTGAGACCATCCAAGGACGCCCTGGGGTTGGTGAAGAACTGCCATTTGCTGGACGCGGGAATTTCGCCCAAGGCGCGCGTGACCGCCTCCAGGTCGCGTCTGGAAACCTTGCCGTCGGCGTAGAAGGCCGGATAGAGCATGCGGCCGCCGCTACCATCGAGCGCAAACAGGCGACCGGATTTGAGCGCCTTGCTGACGGCCTGGTTCGACACCTCCAGCCGCTGCGCCAAGTCCTGCGCTGCGATCAGCTGCCCCGTTTCCTCCAACTCAGCACGGCGTGCCTGCTCCCGCATGGCCATGCTGCGCATGAAGGCGTCATTGTCGGCGGGGCGCGCACGCGGCCTCTCCCCGGTCAGGGTCCCGCCGCGATTGAGCGCCGTGATCAGCCGCTCGCGCGACATGATCGGCAATTCGTCGTCTCGCGCGGTGCCAGGCTTGCGGCGCACGACGGCCACGTCGCGCAGTTTGATGATGACGTAGCCGGCGCCCAGATCGGCCGCCTGCTCGATGTTGGCCGGGACCAGCGCCTCGATGCGGGCGGCCTGCGGGCGCCACGTGCCAACGGCGGCGCCCGTAGCACGTTTTAAAGCTGAACCTTTGGTCATAGTTACCTCCTGTTCGACAGCTTCCATTGTACGCCGATGGCGGAACGCATCAACTCATTCAACCAAAACAACCAATTTTTTCCAATGTTGCCGGCCTCCCGCCACGTCGTGACAGCAAGATGGCGGTAGAAGGTGCTGCGGCGGGCCACCATGGAAAACCCCGATGGGAACCTGCCTGCGGAGCGCTTACAGTTAAACCAGGTAGCGCAGTGTGCCCTACCAATACGAAAGGAAACCAGTATGACCAAGCTTGCCTGGATCGTTAGCGCCATCAAGTCATTCCAGCTGTGCTGCCGTCGATCACGAAATACTCATTGGCGGCATGCGCACTGATGATGTTCATCATCTCCTTGGCCTGCGTGCTGCGATGAAGGGGAACGCGCCGGTAAGAACCGGCGTGTTCCGCATGGGCAAGGGCTCGGTTACTATGTCGGCAAGCAATAAATGGAACCAAAGTGTCGAAGAAATACACCCTTCCCCTATTCCTCGACGGAATCGCTAGCCAGAAGGCTTACCAGCGGTGGCATGAGAACAAGGCACGGACTCACGTCAAACGCGATCGGAAGCGTGGCAATGCCGAAACCCTCGGCGAAGCGTACCGCCTGGCCATACATGCGGCCGTGATCGCCGGTGCCGGACGTGACGCTTACACAGGTGAAATTCTCGATTGGTCATTGATCAGCCGTTACGATAACGCCGATTCCGCGCTAGGCGGCCGCCTGTACAAACATGGCTTCGCCAAGTTGCCGACGGTCGACCACGTGGGTGATGGCCTCGGTCGGGCCGACTTCAAGATATGTGGCTGGCGCGTCAATGATGCCAAGCATGATCTCGACATACCAGCATTCCTGGACGTCTGTAAGGCTGTCCTAGAGCATCATGGATATTCCGTCATAAAGGCAGAGGAGCTATGAAACGACTGCTGCAGATCGATTTCGAGCGTGTCGGGCGATGGCGACTTAGCGATGACAAGCTATCTCTTGAGTTGACGCGCATGGCGGGGCAACGCAACGTGCTTTATGCCTTCTTGCAAGCCAACGAGGTACTCTATGTCGGCAAAACCACGGGAACTTTGGAAAACAGGATGGGCGGCTACCTGCGTCCTCATGCTACGCAGCGAACCAATGTCAGGAACAATCTGGCGTTGCTCAAGCTGTTGAACGACGACTTCAGCGTGGATATACACGCATGGGCAGACTCTGGAAATCACCGCATCGGCGAGTTCCATTTGAATTATGCAGCGGGTCTGGAGGACAGCATAATCCGAAGTTTGTCGCCGCCCTGGAATGGCGCCAGATCCGCGCCTTTGGCCGGTATTGCTGGGTTCGATCGGAGTGATGTGGCACGGCAATTGGAAGCTGTCGGAGATACCGAGGCCGAATCGGCGACGCCGAAACAAATTCGCATTATGGAGGAGTCCGGAGTCATGAACTCTTCGCCGATGTTCGAGGTGCAATTAGGAAAAACCTACTTTAACCAGGGTTTTTTCAACGTGCCTGTCAAAGCCGCTGGCTTGTTTCCCGCCCATGGCGCCGAGATCTCGATTTACTGCGGCGAAGCGCGGACCCTGATCCGCGCGACGATCGACCGGAAGGCCAACCAATCGAACCAGACGCCCAGGATCTACGGACGAAACGCGTTGGCCAACTGGTTTGGGCTTTATAAGGTGCTCGGCGACTCAATCATGGTACGGATAGTTAGCCTAAATGAAATTGAGCTGATGTAAGCCAAACTTCCTTCAAGCGGAAACGGCTTTGGCCTTTGTTTGAATCTCGTGCGAAAATCAAAATCCAATCGAAGGTCTCAACGGAGATTCGCATGACGGAATTTATGAAGCCGACACCTGGCGCGCACGAGTCGGCAGGCTGGCTATCGGAGATGATGGCGTCGGCACTGCGTGGCGACCCGGTGGACGCTATCAATGACGCTGAGTAGCTGCAGAAACTACTGCAGCGGGGTGACCTGAGGGCCGAAGCTGCCATTCTGTCTGACGCAGGATGCTCATTCTGGTTACAGCGGGCCCTTCATTCCTCTCCGGGGCAGGGAACCCAGCGTCGCACTGAGCGACGCCGCGCAGCTCTTCAACTTGCTTAGCCACCGAGTTATCAAACTGCTTGACGATCACGCCGCAAGCAGATGCTCGTAATAGGGATGAGCCCTGTCGTCGAGTATCCGCTCGAACACGTCCAGCGCCTTGGGGGCTGGCGTCAGCCACGATGACAGCTGGTCGTCGCGGAGCGGAATGATGCAGCGGTCGTGCCCGACATCGGCCACTTCCTGCGGCGCCTCTTCGGTGATGGCCGCGAACGACAGCAGGTCCGGCTGGCCGGCACCGCGCCAGTGCGACCACAGACAGGCTATCTGCATCAGGTCGCTGCTGTCCGGCGCGAAGCGCAGCACCACGTTTTCCTCCTGTTCGCCAGCGGCGAGCTGGCGTCCCTCGACCCGGTGCCGATGGACGTTTTCAAAGAAGGCGCTCGCCACGAGCACGGCGTGGTGGCGGCCATACAGCGGCTTCCAGACGCCACCCAGGCTCGTCCGCCTGGCGTTGTACATGCCGGGATACTTTCGGTCCGAGTCAGGCGGCATGCCTGGCGGACGGCACAAGTAGCGCATGGGACGGACCAGGTATTCCCCTGCATCGTTCATCACCATGACCGGACAATAGGCGCCGGAAAAAATCCGCGTCTCCTCGATCGCCGAATGTGGCTGCTGCAGTTCCTTGAGCTTGGCGACGGCGGCGGCCACCTTGTTGCCCGCGATCCTTTTGTCCTCGCTCGCTTTCTTCGTGGTCTTTGTGAGGAGGGCGCGCTCCGCGTCGGCGAGACGGTGCCGCTGCTGGAACAACTCGCTCTGTATCCGCCCGACCTCGGCCGCTTCGAACTGGTCGATCAGCTGCTGGCAGTAGCGCTCCGCATCGGTGCCGGCTTCCTGCATGAACGCATTGGACACTGCGCGGGGAATGGCCAGCTTCTCGCCGGCTGCCCGCAGCTCGAACAGCCGGACGAATTCATGAATGTCGATCCTGGCGCCGTAGTGGCGCACGTATTTGCGGTAGTCGGCCCATACCATCGCTGCGCATTCCTTTCGTTCCAAGATGACAGTGTAATCGAGTGGCGGAGGCGTGCCTTTCACGCGCGAAAGCTGCCGAATATTTTTTCATTTTATGCGAAGTTAATTGATAAAAATTCCGTATTATGCGAGCATTATAATAAGTGATGTTATTTTGCCACGGGGGTGAATCATGAAAACAATACTGAACACCGTGTTGAGCCTGGGAGAAGTCCTGCGGTTGCGTACCTTTGTCCGAGTTAGCAGCAGCGACTGGACTCTGTATTTTGCCTGCCTTGCAGGTTTTGCCTTGGTCCTGGCCGCAGGAAACTGGGTGGCGGAGCGAGGTGCAAGCAATGACCTGGAGACCTGGGTGGGCTCTTCGGCCGTCTTCTTGTTCCTGGCCTTGATCACGCGATTTTCCGCCAGGCTGCGCGGGTGAACCGTGGCCCACCCGTCGTGCCTCTACACGTTCGACCCGGGATCGGTTGAGCCGATCTATCAGCAGCTGATCGCCCAGACGAATCGGCATATCGCTGCCGGTAATTTGCGGGCCGGGGATCGCCTCCCCTCGGTCCGCAAGGTCGCCAGTGCGCATGGCATAAATCCCATGACGGTCTCGAAGGCATACGGCTTGATGGTTGCCCAAGGACTGCTAACGCGTCGTGCCGGGGCGGGCATGGTAGTCTCGGCGGAAGCTAATGTCGCCCGCGCGGCCGTGTTGGCACCGCACCTGCAACGCGCAGTGTGCGAAGGGCGGGGACTCGGGCTGACGTTCGAGGAAGTGGTCGAGCAGTTTTATGCATGCTGGCGCGGCGCTGACGCCAGCGACAGCGGCAACGGCTGGCGACCTTAGACCCGGACAGGAGGTCAGCATGAACATTGAAGAACAACGCGCCTGGGCGTATATCGCTTGCCGTGCGACCGCCTCGCCAAAACTGCGGCCGGTGCTGGCGGTGGACTGGCCAGCCGCCAAGCCTTATGCCATGCCTGCAAACTGGGAGCAGCAAAAACCGAGCAACCTGGTGGTGGGCATGCCAAGCGGCCTGGCCGGATTTGCCCCTCGCAGCAATCCGTTCATGCTGCGCGCGCTGCTCGACGCCCGTGTCAAGGTCTTGACCTTCAACATTGCCACAAACTACTGAACCCGCTTAGCGATCGCGCCACATCCAGCGCTCGCGCTGCATGTATGTCAGTTTTCCTCGGGCGATTCCGATGGCGAAGTCAGCAGCTTCAACTCAGACAGCTTGTAGAATGGATCACCAACCCGCAGCACGTGCACCCTGATGGCGTCCTCGATCGGATCGTCCATCGCGCAACGCAGTTTGAGGGGGGGGGGCAGCGCCGGCACCTGCAGCAGATCGGGCCACATACCGCCGGACCCAGGCCGCCATGCCTTGTACTTGACCGCGTCGAGGCTGAACGACTCATAGAGCCGCACCAACCAGATCACCTTGACGCCGGGCCGCGCGTATCGCTCGGTGCCGAACAGGTAGTCTTCGAACGACTGCGCGAAAAGCTGCGCCTCGATGGCGATCTTCCTGCCGTCGACTTCAAGGTAGACGTCCGCCTCCCACGCCTCGCCCTCCGGTGTGACACCGTAGCGCTCGACCTCGGCGGGATAGGCCGGGGCACGCAGCGCCTGGACCATCCAGATCTTCGAAAGTCGGCGTCCAAGCGGCGCCACTTGGGCGTGCTGAAGGCGGGGGATCAGTTACCTGGCGGGGCGCCAGCTGGGCGAGCGCGCAGCTTGTGGCATGCGTCGGCGTCGGCCAGTGCGCGGTGGCGGTAGTGGGGCCGCGCGTTGGCCAGGACTCCGGCGAGGGTAGCCAGCTGCAGCGCCGGCCAGTGGCCGTTGTTGAGCGGTGAGGCCATCGCGAGTGGAGTCAAATGGTGCCGCAGGCAGCTTTGCCGCAGCATGCGCTCGTCGAACGCCCGGTTGTGCGCCACATGGTGGGCGCCGTTCAACATCTGCGCGAGCGTTTGATAGACGGGCCAGGACGTCGCGCAGCGGGCATCGTGTCGCTGACCCCGTGGATGGCGCGCGCCTCATCGGTTACGGGTCCACAGTGTCGCCAGGGGGGGGGCACCTCAGGTGCCGCAGTGCGCGCGGATCACGACTGCTTACCGCCGCCAGCGGGGGTGCCGGCGCGCGTCTCCAGTTGGCCGCGCAGCTCCTCGGCGTGGCCTTTCCACTCGGCTTCGGCCTCGCGTGCCTTGGCCGCCGTCGCGCGCGCCTGCTGCGCCTCCTCCTTCGCCGCCCCGAGCTCGGCCGAGATCAGGTCGAAGCGGCCTTGCGCCGCCTCGATCCGCACCGAGGCCTTGCTCAGTTCCTGAGTAAGCGTCTCGACCTGGGCGAGCAGTTTCTCGTTCCGCGCCTTTTCCTCCATGACGCGCTCCGCGTGGGCGTCACGCTGCGCGGCGGATACGCTTGCCAGCCGCTCCGATTCAACCTGGCTCGCGCGCATCTGTTCCAGCTGCTGCAGGGCCGCGGCATGGCTCGCTTCCAGCTTCTCGACCTGCTCCAGCTGCAGCTGCGCCCTTGCCAAGGCGGTGCGCAGCTGGTCCGCTTCGGCCCGCTGCTGGGCCTCGGAGGCCTTGGTGGCCGCCATGTCCTCCTGCAGCTGCTGGACCTGTCCTTTCGCTTCCGCGAGACCGTCCAGCAGCTTGCCATTGGCATCTTCCAGCTGGGCGTTGTCGATCACCAGCTGCTCATTCTCGCGCACCAGGTCGCTGATGGTTTCAGACGCCACTTCCAGCTTGTCGTGTAGTTCCTGCTTGGCGCGCGACACCTCGTAGCCGAGATTGTCCTGCAGGGTTTTTTGCAGCGCGGTCGTCAGGACCACGCTGGTTTCCGTCTCCGGATTGTTGGCCTCCCACACCCGCAGCATGGCCTGGATCGTGCCGGAGCTGCCGGCGCCATGCTCCACGCGGATCAAGCGTGTACTCGGGCGCTTGCCTTGGGAGCGCAGACGCTCGCAGATGGCGTTGACATCTTCTTGTGTGATCTTGCCTTGCTGTGCCATGGTTGTCGCTCCTAATCGAAACAAAATATTAACCATTACGTTACGTTTGTGATGTTATGTTATGTATCGATTGGTGTCCATCGATATTTATTGCTAAGCTGTGTTGGGTCCGCGCTGCCCTTGTGCCGAGTCAAAAGATGGGGTGCCCTTTGAAAAGCGAAATTTTCCTGCAGGAGATATACCGCTCATGCTGTGGTCCATTCTCGAACGCGGCAAGGCCCTCAGCTCGCTCGACCAGGTGGACGCCGCCGCCTACGTGGCGTTCCTGGCAGACCCGCAGCCCCGGGCGCGCTGGTGCAGCGGCGCCCGGGGACGGGAGCGCTACGGGCCCCCATGGCGCCCGTTCGCCGGACCCCTTGGCGCGGCGGCCGGCGTGCGGGCCGTTACGGTGCTTGGCACCTTTTTCCGCTACCTGCGCGAGGGCGGCTACGTGGTGGCCAACCCCTTCGCGACGCTGGCCAAACCGCGCGCCGCTATGGCGGCGGCGCCCATCGAGCGCAGCTTGACGGTTGCGGAATGGTCGGCGGTGTTGCGCACCGTCGACCACCTCGCCGACACGCCGGCAAACCGCCGCCTGCGCTTCGGTGTGCGATTCATGTACGCCACCGGCCTGCGACGCGCCGAGGAGGTCGCGGCCAAGGTGGGGGATCCGCGCTGGGTTTCGTATCCTCCCGATGAGGAAGATCCCGAGCTTGTGGAGGCATGGGAGCTGGAAGTGCTCGGCAAGGGCCGACGCCGGCGCTGTGTGCCGGTCCCGCCCGCCGTTGTGGGGGAATTGAAGGGCTACCTGGCTTCGCGTGGCCTGCCCCTCGATTTGGCCGACCCCGCCCTTGCTGGCGTCCACCTGCTGGGCCAGGCAATCGCGGGCGCGGACCCACTGGCGGGCATCGGCGCGCAGACCTGGTACGACCAGCTGGTCGCGCTGTTCCAGCGAGCCGCGGCTGAAATGGAGTGCTCAGCACCCGCAGCTGCGGCGCGCGAGCAGGCATTGGCTACGGCACACCCGCGTCTCCCACAGCCTGGCGGCCTGCACCGACACCGACGTCGAGCGGCTGGTGGCCGGGCACAAAAGCCTGGGCACCACCAGCACCTACTCGCACGCTGAAGGCAAGCGCCGCCTGCGCGGCAGCCTGCGGTTCTTCGGTTCATGGGGTGTGGTGGCGTAATGCCTGACGAGATCCTGCGCCGCTATCGCTTGATACGCCGGCGAGCGCCTGGCGCCGACGCCGGCTGCTCGGTGTGCGGTGTCAGTAGGTTGACGATCGCGGCGGCCTGTCGGTCATCGAGGTCGCAATACAGCCTAATCTCGCCGTTGCCATAGCGGCTTGGATACTCCGCGCCTTTGATGCAGTATGCTCGCTTCGAGCTCCTTACCCCAGGCCCGCACCAGGTCGGCGCTGCCGATCAGCCGGATCTTCATCTGACCACCTTACTGTCGTGACGCGGTGGCCACCTGCAGCTCACCGCGCAGCTGGTCCCTGGACTTCGATTGCTCCGTGATCGGGAAGGGGGGCTCCGGTGGTGATTCCCATCAGGATGCTGTTCTATCCCGGTTTCGGCTTGACATTCATCTATTCCTTACCTTTCCAGACTTAGCCATTGCGTAGTTTAGGCGCGGCGTACCAGGCTCGGAATACTCCGGCAACGCCGAGAACCAGGCGATCCAGCCAGCCGGCTTGCCGACCATGCCAGCGATAGACTGAATCTGGCCACCGGGCGGATCGCTTTTCATGACGAGCACCGCGCAGAACGCGGCGATCAGTACGATGCCCTGGACGAGCGGAGTGAGCTGCCAACGCAGCATGAATCTGAAGGTTCCTGGCACCTGGTTGTTGGGTCGCATTTTGTTGCGCTTTCGATTTGATCGCTATAAAGCGCAGCGTACACGGTGTTACTATTTAAGCAAGCTGGATGCGTCAAGTGTACAAGTACACCTTTCTCCGATCAACCTGACGCTGCAGTACCCCACACCTGAGCGCATTGGGCGGGTTTCGCGCGCGAAAGTCCAAATCAACAGCAACGTCAAGGTCCGGGCCGAAACCCCGGTCTCTCGTGAACCGAGCCCCAAAAGGCCGGGTCTCGGCCCTGCGGGCTCGGCCCGGCGGCCTTCCGCTGCGCTCCAGCGCGACGGGACGTCGCTCGGCGTCGACGATGGTGGCCAGCGTCGGCGCGGTGGTGCGCAGGCAGAAGACCTGAAGTGAAGGACTGTCGCTTTCAACCGTCGCGCCAGCCGAAGGGCACGGCTGTCACGCCGGTTGAGCCGCCGCTTGCGCTATGAGGCCGGCCGCGCCAGGTCCAGGCGCCGGGGTCTTTCAAGGGCAGCGCCAGCCGAAAGGCGCGGCTGTCACAGCCCTTGAGCCGCCGCTTGCGCTATGAAGCCGGCCGACCCCGGCCAACCCCGACGATGGCAGCACGGGCCGCAGCACCCGGTTCCTCAATCCCCAAGCAAGCGCCTCCCGAGGCAAGTGAGGGGGGCTTGCTTGGGGATAAACGACGGAACGGGGCAGATACAGCGGCCCTGTTCCTCGCTGCCTGAAACCAAAACCCCCCTCCCTCCGCCCTCCCAAGGGAGGGGACGAGGAAGTTCGAGCAAGAGGATCAGATTTCAACCTCTTACCCCAGTTCAACTTCTTTAAAGGGACAGACCATGCAAACCAACCCACACCTGAAACAGCCTGTCAGCGAACTGCTGATCGTTGCCACCGTCGTGGACAGCGACAACGAACGTCTGCGGTGCCTCCCCGCCATCGCTGGCGTCCGCTGCACGCTGCTTGAAAACACGATCTACGACGCGCTGGGCCTGATCTGTGACTCGTACTGCGGCGGCTATTGGAATTACTACAAGCTGTCTAACGGGGGCTTCTACATGGCCCCGCAGTCGGATGCCACCTTCCGGCTGTCGTGCGAGAACTACTTCGAGGGCGAGGTCAGCGCGAACACCGCAGGGATCATCGCCACCTCCAGCGCCTACAGCACGCTGTCGTTCCTCAATGGCGGCGAATGCTTTGCCAAGGCCTACCACCAATTGTCCGACTTCATCTTCCAGCAGCGCGACGCGGGCCTGATCCGGGCTGCGCTGGACTAAGTGTCAGGGCGTCAGGAACCGGTCCAGCCTGATGCCCGCAGTAACGGACCCGCCCTGCCGGGATGAGCAGATCGCGGCAGGGAACAGCCAACCATTAACTTTAGGAGCAGCAATCATGCAAGCAGCAACCGACAACACCTTCGCCAACGGCGTTCCCCACCTCGACGCCATCACTGAAGCCGTAGCAGAACTGACCCAGCACGCCACCGTCTTGATCGCGACCATCGGACATCTGGTGCGGAGCAAGTACAACGTGCGTAAGAAACAGACCGACGTCAAGGAACTGGCGGGGCTGATCCGTTCACACGGCCTGCTGCAAAACCTCGTCGGCTACAGGCAGTTGGTGGCGGGGATCGAAACGGGCCTCATCGAAATCGTCGCGGGCGGACGCCGCCTGCAGGCGCTGGGCCACCTGATCGACGCGGGCGATCTTCCCAAGGACTACGGCATCGAGGTAAAGCTGGTGACCGAGGACGAGGCCATCGAAATCAGTCTGGCAGAGAACAGCGGGCGCGAAGACATGCACCCGGCCGATCTTTTCGTGGCGATGCAGGCGATGATCGATCATGGCCGCGCCATCGAGGACGTGGCGCTGCGCTTTGAACTGGAGGTGGCGACCGTCAAGCGCTACCTCAAGCTGGCGAACGTCTCGCCACGCCTGATCGATATGTTCCGCGACGGCGAACTGAACTTCGAACACATGATGGCGTTCGCCCTCGTGGACGATCACGCCGAACAGGAAAGTGCGTGGGACAGCCTGTCGAAGTACAACCGGAGCGCCTACGATCTGCGCCGTCTGCTGACCTCGCAAAAGATCAATACGCAGTCGGACCGCGTGGCGCGCTACGTCGGCGTGGAGAGTTTCGAGAAGGCTGGCGGGGTCGTCGAGCGGGACTTGTTCAGCGACAGCAGCACCGGCTACATCAAGGACGCCGGGCTGCTGGAAAAGCTGGCGATGGACAAGCTGGAAAAACACGCCAAAAAACTTCAGAAGGAAGGCGCTGCATGGGTCGAGATTATGCCACGGGCCGACCATTCCGATCTGGCGCAGTTCGGTCGCGTCCGCACCTCGTACAGCGCGCTGAGCGAGGACGAGCAGAAGCTGGCGGATGAACTGACCGAGCGCATGAACGTCCTTGGCGAGCGGATCGACGCCGCCTACGAAGAGGACGAGGACGATCTGGCCGAGCAGCTGAGCGACGAGCAGGACGAGCTATCGAAGCAGCACGCGGCCATCCTCGCCACGCGCACCAAGGTCCCCAGTCCCGAGGACAAGGCCATTGCCGGGGCCGTGGTCTACATCGACACCAACGGCAAGCTGGCGGTGCTGCAAGACGCGATCCGGCCAGCCGATGTTGAGAAGCGCGTCAGCGATGAAGGTGGCGTGGTGGCTAGCAAACGGCCCAAGGCGGACCACTCGGATCGTCTGACCTCCGAATTGACCTCCCATCGCACTGTTGCGTTGCAGTCCGAAATGATGGACCAGAGCGATGTGGCTTTGGTGTACCTGACCTACACGCTGATGAAGTCCGTGCTGCTGGAATACGGCGGCTACTCGCGCAGCACGCTGGCGAAGATCAGCCTGAGCCGCCCCACGCTGGCCGATGCCGCTAAGAAGGGCGAGGCGGCAGAGGCATTCGCGCAGCGCCGGGAACAGTTGCTGGCCCGCCTTCCAGAAGGCGGCAAGGGCGAGGGCTGGCTGGAATGGCTGGGTGCAGAGTCGCAGCCGGTGGTGCTGGAGATGCTGGCCTTCTGCGTCGCCAACTCGCTCGATGCCACGCTGGTCCGCGAAGAGGCGTCGCCGGATTTCGTCACGCTCGGCAAGGCGCTGAACTTGGACATGAACAAGTGGTGGCGCGCTTCGGCGGAAAACTACTTCCACCACGTGCCCATGACGCGCATGTTGAAGGTGGTCACCGAGGCTGCGTCCTCGGAGGCCGCTGTACCGCTGGAGAAGATGAAGAAGAAGCAAGCCGCTGACGCCGCCGAACGTGCGGTAGCCGAGGCCCGCTGGCTGCCAGAGCTTCTGCGTACGGCATAACCCAAGCGCCCCGGCCACTGCTGGCCGGGGTTCCGGGCGGCGGCGCTGCCGCTGCCCACCGACTTTCGCGCGTGAAAGTCCAAGGAGACCATCATGAGCTTATATCGACATTTCATCCGAACGATCCGGGCAGGCGCTGCGCGTGGCAACGCCGACGAGGCCGACCTGCTGGCGTCCCGGCTGGAAAAACTGGAGACGGCCAAGCAGCGCATGCGGATCGTCAACACGCTGGCACGCTGCCGTGACGCTGGCGGACTGAAAAACCTCGGCTATGGCCGACCGGCCATCAGCCGACTGCTCAACTCGACTGGAGAGCGGCGGCTGGTCGCGGAACCCACGGTGCGCATCCTGAACACGGAACGCCGCATCACGGCGCTGCGGGAACTGGCGCAGCACATGGACGATCACGACCCGGATGCCTCCGCCCAGGACAGCGCCGCTCTGGTGGACGAGGTGGGCGGCAAGGTTCTGTACCGCTTTGCCAGCAAGCCGGACAAATCCCTGCGGGCACTGGCGAAACGGGGTGGATTCGCGCCAACCGAGGTGCGCAGCACGTACGCCCGCCCACTGGACGCCGATGGCTTGGCCGCAGCCCGGTGGCTGGGCGAGCAGATGGGCAAGCGTCAACGCTAACGGAGGCGATCATGTCGGGGAGCATCAACAAAGTCACGCTGATGGGCAACGTCGGCCGCATGCCCTGCTGGAGCGCGCTGCCAAGCGGTGCGCCCGTCTGCAATCTGGTGCTGGCCACCGACGACATCGAGGAAGACTGGCGCACTGGCGAATCGAAGACCGTCACCCACTGGCACCGGATCGTGCTGGCGGGAGCGCTGGCGCAGGCGATGCGCAAGCGCATCGCCAAGGGCGACGCCCTGTACGTGGAGGGCCGACTACAGACGCGGAAGTGGACGGACAGGGCAGGGGCCACGAAGTACACCACCGAGGTGGTCGCAACAACGGCGCAGGTGTACCCCAAGCTATCGCGGCCGGCGCTGGCCGAACGGCAAGGTCCCGTGCAGTTCGAGGACACGGAGATCGCGGCGTGGATCGCCGCCTATGACGCGGCTGACGCACGGATACGGGCAGAGCAAGCGGTCCTTGTGCCGCCACGGCGCAAAGGCGGTCTTCAAGAGCGGCGCTTGGCGACGTGAGCCGGAACGGCGGGAACGGTGCCACGGGACTGCCCGCTAAAACTTTGGAATCGATGGCGGGTCGCCCGCCAGCACGCCCCACTACTTCGGCGGCGACCACTTCAAGAGCCACAGCCGGTCTAGCTGGCCCCCAAAGATTTTGCCCTTCGGGCCGCTTGTGCTGCCACCCCAAAACAGATGGCCTGGAAGGCGTAAGTCTTTGATTTATATCAGTTTAGTACAATTTAAACTATTGACGGTCAATAGGTGTTCGACTATACTTTAGGCATAGGTTGATTGATTCGTGTGGTGCTTTTTCAAGGGAGATTGTCATGCGCGGACTGGATACTCGGGTGTTGCTGGCTAAGGCACGAATCATGTCCTTAATCGACAAAGACAAGGCGGACGAAATGATGATGGACGTGTGGATGGAAGCTTTTGGCGATGGCAGCACCGATGCCTTCAATGGTATCTACACGCCACCGATGCAATTCTCGGACGAGCCAAAATTGTTGCAATGGTGGCGAGACGGCCAAGAATTCTATCTGCTCAACGTGGAGATGAATGACTGCTCCGGCTGCAACAGCCACCGTGGCGAGCCATGCCACATTCATGGCTAGCGATTGACTTGGTGCCGGGTCATTCCGGCGTAGCGCATCACAAAATCGAATTCAGGAGTTTCCCATGAATGCACAAACCAACCCCGTCATTCTGGCGTCGCGCGAGAACACGCTGGCCGAGACGTTCAAGAAGACCTTGTCGCTTGGCGAACCTATGGACGAACGCCGCCTACACTGGACGCTTTCCAGGGCCGTGGTGCCGGAACAGCGGCTGGCGTTCGCGCTGGCCGTGTATTTCACGGGCGGCTCGTATGTGATGGTCTGCGCCGACCGGGGCTTCCTGTGCGTGGAGCGGGTGGCCCAGCGGTTCGCGGAGTTGATGAAGGCCCGCCAAGGCGGCTCCTACCAGATCGGCCACGCGTTTGCGCGGCTATACGACGCGCTGGGCTTCGGGCACCTGGAGACGGTCGGCTTCACCCTCATCCAGCATAGCGACCTGACGTGCGTTGAAGGCTTCATCAAGGGTTTTACCGACAGCATGCGCCTGTCGGTCGAGGCCGATGTTATGTCGGTCCTGACCGGCATCAAGGCCGACAACGACACGCTGGTCGAGAATCTGCGCCATTTCATTGACGATCACATGACCGTCTGCACGGTCAGCAAAGAAATCATCTAAGGAGCCGCCATGTCCACCATTTCAATCATGGAGCTGGAAGCGACCATCAACCGCTGCGCGAAGGCGCGCCCTCCGATCAACTACGTGCTGGGGCCGGATTTGCGCACGCTGGCCGAAGTCTACGGGGAAATGATCTACCGCCATCTGGCGGTGCTGGAACTCGCGGGACAACCCCCTAAATGCCGCGAGGTCATCGAGCGCTGGTATCAGCCCAAGGAGGACCGCGCTTGCCAGCTGGACGACAAGGGCGACTGCGACGCTTGCCAATAATCACCACTGTGAAGGAGGAAATCATGCTCAACTGGGATGAGGAAGAAACGCCATCTTTCGTGCCTGCGCCGGAGCTTCCGGGCGTTCGCATGGTGCTGGCCAGTGAACGCGTGTCGGCCGATGACAAGCGCATCATCAACGGCAAGACCGACGTCAACCAGCTGGTCCCGTTCAAGTATGAATGGGCGTGGAACAAGTATCTGGCCGGGTGCGCCAACCACTGGATGCCGCAGGAGGTGAACATGCAGCGCGATATCGAGCTGTGGAAGAACCCCAACGGCTTGACGGAGGACGAGCGCCGCCTCGTCAAGCGCAACCTCGGCTTCTTTGTCACCGCCGACTCGCTGGCCGCCAACAACATCGTGCTGGGCACCTACCGCCACATCACGGCCCCCGAGTGCCGCCAGTACCTGCTGCGCCAAGCGTTCGAGGAAGCCATCCACACCCACGCCTACCAGTACATCGTGGAGTCGCTTGGGCTGGACGAGGCCGAGATATTCAACGCCTACAACGAAGTCAAGTCGATCCGCGACAAGGACCAGTTCCTGATTCCATTCATCGACACGCTGACCGATCCTTCCTTCAAAACAGGGACCGTGGAGAACGACCAGAAGCTGCTCAAGTCCCTGATCGTATTCGCCTGCCTGATGGAAGGGTTGTTCTTCTACGTGGGATTCACGCAGATCCTGGCACTGGGCCGACAGAACAAGATGACCGGGGCTGCCGACCAGTACCAGTACATCCTGCGGGACGAATCCATGCACTGCAACTTCGGGATCGATTTGGTCAACACGATCAAGATGGAAAACCCGCACTTGTGGACAGCGGCGTTCCGCGACGAGCTGAAAGCGCTGTTCCTGGAGGCGGTCGAGCTGGAGTACCGCTACGCGGAAGACACCATGCCGCGTGGCGTGCTGGGATTGAATGCTGGCATGTTCAAGGGCTACCTGCGTTTCATCGCCAACCGCAGGGCCGTCCAGATCGGCCTCGACCCGCTGTTCCCGCATGAGGAAAACCCGTTTCCGTGGATGAGCGAAATGATCGACTTGAAGAAGGAGCGCAACTTTTTCGAGACCCGCGTGGTTGAATACCAGTCTGGCGGCGCGCTGAACTGGGATTGAGCCACGTACAGGCCCGGCAGGGGGGAGCCTGCCTTTTTTGGGGCTGGGGCGCGGTGATCAGACTTTCGCGCGAGAAAGTAAGGAAAAAACAGGAAAACCGTCTTCGGCCGCTGTCCATGAAAGCAAGCCGGGCGGCTTCGTCCGGGGCTGCTACCGCTCCGGTCCCGACATAGCTCCCTGGGCCGGCTCATACGCGATCATGATGACGGATTCGGCGGCGAGCGCCAGAGAGCCGCCCGGCACCGTGCCCAGCATGCCCAGGTCGTGGATGACGTGCAACGCCTCGCCGACCTGCTGCAGGACGTGGTACTCGGTGCGGGCTACCACGACACCGGACCATGCCCCGGCCGATGCTGCCGCCATTTGCAACAGCGGCTGAACGGGAGCGCGCGCCGCGATGGCGTCGTAGGCGCCACGGATCGCCACCAGGGACGCCTGGCGCGCCGCGCGCGGCGCCAGCACACGCCTGGCGACCCAGGCGGGGCGGGTGTCGAATGTCTTCACTTGACCGGCCTCGATGCGGGCGGCCACGCTGGGCTGGGCGGTGCTGTTGTCGATGATGACCACACGCTTGGCCATATCGACCGCGACCGACATGCGGCGCTGGGCGTCCTCCAGCTGGCGGCGGGTGCGCTGGCGGTCCCGGGATCGGAGCGAGGCGAGCATATCGTCCTCAACACCTATCAGGACCAGCTCCAGCGCGAATCCACGATCCTGCGCCATGCTCATCCATCGAAGCACCGTGGGAGTTTCGAAGGTCGACTCCACCGCGACCGACTGGCGTAGCGCAACAGCGCCTATGATGAGGTCCTCCGTCGATTGCTGCTCGGTCGGAAGGTCGACAACCAGGTGACGGGAAAAATCCATCTCACCCTTGAGTTGATCGAGCACCGTGGTCTTGCCCACACCGGGCAAACCGGCCACGACTGCAAACACCGGCGGCATTCGCTCGTCGTCATCGTTGTTCATTGCCCATCCTTTCGTTCGATTCCATCGGCACGACGCGTCCGTCTGCATACAGCAGCACCAGCCTGTCGCCATGCCACACCGCCAGCGGCTCGCCGCGTGCCGCTGCGTGCGCAGCTGCGGCGGTGGTGGCCGCAGCCAGGCCGGCGAACAGTTTGGGACGGCCCAGCAGGGCGATGACGGAGTTCATTTTCCTGCCTTGTCGCCGGCGCTGGCCTGAGCGGGCTTGGTACCCTTGGGCACCACCCCGAACGACTCGCGCGCCGACTTGGACAGCTTCGGCCAGGCTTCGTCCAACAACATGCCATTGTGGATCAGCCTGGACTGCTCGTCGGTGAATTGCGGTGCCAGGGAACGGCCGACGTAGACGCCGCCCAGCACGCCAACCAAAGCGCCGAGGGACGCGCCGACGGCGAGCTTCCACCAGAGTCCCCCTGGCGCGGCCCGCTGTGACTGATGGCGGACGTTGTCCAACGTTTCGGCGGCGGCGCGTGCGAAACGCGCCTGCATCGTGGCCAGCTCACCGTCGCCTACCTTTTTGGCCCCGTCCGCGATCTGCTGGAAGGCCAACGCCACGGACTTGTCGAGGTTGGCCGCCTGTTCCCGCTCTTCCTTGACAGCGTCCGCCAGCATGGCGATGGCCTTTGCCACCGTCTGCTCGAAGACTGCCGCGACGTCTTCGCCTGCCTTGTGCATCAGCTCAGACTGGAAGAGGGCGGCGAGCAGGATGGGATCGTCGGCTGTCACTTTCTGGCCAGTGAGCCGATACACCTCGGCGCACACCTCCGCGATCTTGTCGGCCTGGCGTTTAATGGCCTCGGCCTTCCCCCCCTTGGCTTCCAGCCTGCCCAGGGTAGGCTCCTGTTTGACGAGGCCTTGCGGCGACTGGCCTGGCGGCTTGGGGTTGGTCGGCTTCATATCAGAATCCGATATCGTCGAGCTGCCTGAAGATGGCTTCGCGGACCATTTTCAGGCGCTGGCGCGGCATGATGCCGAACATGGGGGATTCCAGCGCCTGGTCGAAGGTCAGCTTGTTCTTGCCCATCAGCTCCATGTCCCTGCCAAATGTATCCGCGTTGCCTTTCTCGACCGTAACGATGCCCCGGATGCGCTGCTTGAAGTCGGCATACAGCGCCGACTGCTGGAAGGTTTTGCCGTCACGCTCGATCGCGCCATAGAACTCGTTGAGCCAGACGACCACCGGTGCGGTCTGCTCCTGCAGCATGACAGCCAAGCCCTGGAGTGTGTCCGAGAACGCCTGGCCGCCGGTGACGACCGAGTGGATGAATACCTGCTTTCCGTACTGCTCCAGCAGCGGTATCACTTTGTTTTCCACCATATATGCCATGAGAGGGACAAAAGTCGACGCGCCATTGTCGATGACGCAAATGCGATCTGTGGCCAGAATGTTCTCGACCAGGCCGTCAAATTCGCGCGCGTTGATGTTATTGCCGCTGTCTAATATATCGATGCGCTCAGTCGAAAATCCCTCGTACTGGCTTAGCGTATCGTTCACCGGATCGGTGTCGAACGCCTGCACCTGCCCTGATGTTTTATGGCCGAAATACTGGACCAATATCGCTGAAATGAATGATTTCCCAACGCCGCCTTTTCCTTGCAGCGTAAAGTGCACTTGATTCTGATTCATGACGATCCTTTCACCACTTGGGTTTTTCCTTGGAACGACTCTCCCGCCAGTTGAATCTCGGCAGGGTGCCGTCCCGCTGTTCCTGCGGTTGATGTTCCAAAGCCTGCTTAGGTAACTGAGGATGATTCGCTGGCTGGTCGATGCGTGATTTCGTCTGCGCTTGCTCGCCTCCTAATAAATGCTTGCGTTTTTTACGGTGAATAAACCGGTACACCTCCATCTTGTTGGCCTTGACGTCGTTGACACTCAAAAATTCAGCAATCCTTTCATAGGAAACGCCAGCATGGTGCAGTTTGAATATGTCGGCTTCCCATAGGTCGAATTTTCCGCCCCGGTTTTTTAGATGCTCCAGAAAATTGTCAGCGTTGACGGTCATTTTTCAAGACGATAGAAGTTCCAAATTCGCCAGCAGTCACAGGTTCGGCGGCATCCAGTTCGGGGCCGAAACCCCGGTCTCTCGTGAACCGAGCCCCGAAAGGCCGGGTCTCGGCCCTGCGGGCTCGGCCCGGCGGCCTTCCGCTGCGCTCCAGCGCTTGCGCTCGGCATGGTGCGCGGCGGGCGTCTACCTTGCAACATTCCTAATGATTCTAAAGTTTCCTTAAAACGCAAACTTTGGAGTTGACTACGCCCAATAACTGGCAAAATTACCTTGACAGGGAAGTTTGGATCAGAAAGACTAGCATTAAATGCTAGTTTTGCATAGTTGTGTAGCACTTCCGTATCCCATTCGTACCTGACTCGTAGCCGATCCGTCCCACCTTCGCACCTCAACCCGTGCCGGATCGCCGCCTACAGGCCCGGAAAAAGGCCCCTAGAGACGCCGCCAGGGCAGGGGGAGGGAAACAGGGGGTTGCCACGGGGAAACCCCGTGTCCCCCTCCAGAGGCTCACACATCACGCAACCTTCGGTTGCCGCTGAAAGCCGCGCTGCGCTTGGCTTTCAGCGTTAACGGGTCGCTCGCGCTCTGTTAACGCGTCGCTGCTCTGAGGTCGCAAACCCTTTGTTTATAAAGGAGTTTCTGATGATGAAGAAAGATCCAAAAATCCTCGGCCTGCGCCTGCCGGCCGATCTGCGCAAGTGGATCGCCGACCAGGCGGCCTTGCTCAACAAATCCGAGACCTTCATCGCCACGGAGTTGCTTATCCGTGGACTGCGCGCCAAGACAACGGACGAGGTGATCGCGAGCATCCAGGACGCCGCCGCCGGGGGCTTCCAGCGCGAGATCCTGCGCCAGACGCTTGTTACGCGGTACATCGTCGAGGCCCAACTGCGCGGGTCGGTCCGCCATCCAGAGACGCTGGGAACCGAGGCGTTGACCTGGGCCGACAAGCAACTACTCGTAATCCAGCAGCCGGGAGAAAAGTCATGACCATCAGCAGAAACGACAAGCGGCATCAATTTACCCGCGGCGCCGAGGTGATGCGCCAAGAATACGGGCTGTATTTCAGCGCCCTGTTTTTCAGTTTTATGATCGCGCTGTTGACCACCCTGGGTTCCTGCCTTTTCATTGGCAACGCCATGCTCAGCGAGGATGAGGGGAAAATTATTATCAGCCGGACCGTGGCGGAATTCAACGTGCAGTCGAATATCCCGCAGGACAAGGTCAAGCTCATATTAACTAGGTCTGGCGAGAAGAAGACATATATCTTGCCCGCCGAGAAGCTGCTGCTGATAACCGCGCCCGAATGGACGGAGATTAAACGGAAGCTCAAAATATGCGCCTGGATCTCAGTCGCGTCGGGCATAGCGTTATTTTTTCTGACCAACTGGGCTTGGCGGCAGTTTGGCAAAAAAGTATCCAAGGACGAAATTGTGCGCGGAGCGGTATTTGCCGAACCGGAAGCTGTAATAAATGACCTGGAATCGCAGGGGAAAATCAGCGAGATTCACATCGCGGGCGTGCCAATGGAAGCGGGGCGCGAGGTCTACAATATCGGGGTATCGGGTGCGGTGGGTTCCGGCAAATCGGTGGTGATCAAGGACGTGCTGAAAGACTGCCGCCGCATCGGGAAACGCGCGCTGGTCTTCGATTCAACCGGTGAATTCATCGAGAAATTCTACCGTCCCGGCACCGATATCATCCTCAATCCGTTCGACGAGCGCAGCCCGCCCTGGACCGCGTGGAACGAGGCGCGCAAGATTTACGACTACGCGAATATATCGGAGTCATTCATTCCGGTAAAAAACCACAACGAGCCGTTCTGGGAGGAAGGCGGCCAGGCCGTGCTGGAGGATATCCTGTCGCGCCTGGCGAAGAACAACCAGGCGACCAACAGACGGCTCGTGGAGGTCGTGAACGTGCTCACCTTGAAAGAGATCCAGGCGATCGTGAAGAAGCTGCCGGCGGCCGTCTACATGGACCCCGAGGCCGCCAAGACGGCGCTGGGCATCCGGATGAACGTGGTGCGCGCGGCCAAGGCGATACGCTACCTGGGCGCCGGCGATGCGTTGGCCCAGTTTTCCATCCGCAACTGGGTGAACGACGAGTCGACCGACAGTTGGCTGTTCCTGTCGACCAAGGAAGAAATGCTGGTCACGATGAAGCCGTTGCTGACGGCCTGGTTCGACATTGCGATGCGCGCGGTGATGTCGCTGCCGCCCAGTCGGACGCGAATGGTCTTCTCCGTGCTCGACGAGATGTCGTCGCTGGACCGGATCAGCACCCTCAAGGAAGTGGCGACGCGCGGCCGGAAATACGGCGTCGCGCTGTTGCTCGGCTACCAGAATATCGCGCAGGTGCGCAAGATCTACGGCGACGACGACGCGCAGACCATCATTTCGATGCTGCAGACAAGGCTCGCGCTGGCGGTGCCGGACTTCCTGACGGCGAAGTATGTGAGCGAAAACCTGGGCGACCAAGAGCTGATGGAGAAGGACGAGAACATCAGTTTCGGCATCGACTCGACCCGCGACGGTGTCACGATCGCCACCCGGCGCGAGAAGCGCGACCTGGTCATGGCATCGGAGATCATGGGCTTGCCGCCGCTGAGCGGGTACTTGCGCCTGGCGGGCCGTAACGAGGTCATGAAGGTCAAATTCGACTACAAGGAATTCCCGGCGATCGCGCCGTCCTTCATTGAAAAGGAGATCGTCAGCTATGCTCTCGATGAGTAACGTCTCCAGTGTCGCCAGCGCGGCCACCTACTACGCTGAGGACAACTACTACAGCCAGGACGAGAACCAGGCCATGTCGGTCTGGGCCGGCAAGGGCGCCGAGGCGCTGGGCCTGGTCGGCAGCGTCGATCCGGAAGATTTTGCCAAGATCCTCGCCGGCGAGATCGGCGAGTTCGGGCTCGGGAAAATTGTCGGCAAAGGACCGGACGGCGAGCTGCTGCGCGACCACCGCCCCGGTTTCGACGTCACCCTGTCGGCGCCGAAGTCGGTCTCGATCCTGGCCGAGGTGGACGAACAGCGCGATGTCCGGGGCGCCCACGAGGCGGCGGTGAGCAAGGTGCTCGACTATATCGAACGCAACCTGGTGCAGGCACGGGTGACCGAGGGGGGCGAGACGAGCACCGTGCAAACGGACAATCTGATCGTCGGCCGCTTCCATCACACCACCAGCCGCGACCTCGATCCCCAGACACACACGCATCTGGTGATCGCCAACGCGACGCAGCTGGAGGATGGGCGGTGGCGCTCGATCTCCAATGAACTGATCTACAAAAACCAGAAGCTGCTGGGTGCGATCTACGACAGCGAGCTGGCGGCCAACCTGCGGGAACTGGGCTACAGGCTGGAATCTACCCAGGACGGCCGGTGGGAGGTCGCCGGCATCGCGCGCGAACAGATCACCCACTTCAGCCAGCGCAGCCAGGCCATCGAGGAGCGGCTGGAGAAATTCGGCCTGACGCGCGAGACGGCGACGGCGGCGCAACGCGAGGACGCGGCGCTGCGCACCCGCGATGCGAAGTCGGAGATCGACCATCAGGCGCTGCGCGAAGATTGGCGGGAGCGTGCACAGTCCGTGGGCGTGGATTTCCACAAGATCGAGAGCGAGCGCGAACAGGGCGGCGCGCCGCCGACCGATCCGGAGGTACGGACGGAGAAGGCGACGGACGCGGTACGTTTCGCCATCGCTCACCTGACCGAACGGGAAAGCGTGGTGCCTTCGGAGGAAGTCATTCGCGTCTCGCTGGAACACGCAGTCAAGGATGCGCCTTGGGCTAGCGTGCGACTTGACGACGTCGAAAAGGCACTAAGCGGCATGTTGGCGGCGAAGGAGGCGCTGTCGGTCCCCTTGGAAGGCCATATAACCACGCCAGAAGCGCTCAAAAGGGAGCGGGACATGCTTTCCATGCTGGAAGTCGGTCGCAGTGCCATGGGGCCGATTATGGGCCTGGAAAGGGTCGATGCGGCGATCGCCTCGTTCGAGCAAGCCAAGTCATCGGACAACGGCACGCCGTTTCGGCTCACCGTCGGCCAGGAGGACGCCGCGCGGGTAGCGCTGACGTCGGAGGATCGCTTCATCGGTCTGCAAGGGTACGCAGGCGTCGGCAAGACCACCATGCTCGAAGTGGTGCGCACAGCAGCCGAGGGGGCGGGCTACAAGGTGCGCGGGATGGCGCCGAGTGCGATGGCCGCGCTGACCCTGCAGACGGAGTCGGGCATCGAGAGCGTGACGACGGCCAGATTCCTGCTGGACGAGGGCCGCCGCGCGGTCAACGAGGCTAAGCCGGAAATGGTGACCCTTGAGGTGTTCGGCGCCGTCGACATGGCCGGAAAAGAGTGGCGTACCCTGTCCGTCACGCTGCCCGGCAAAGCCAGAGAAGGAGAGTACGCCAGCAAAGAACTGTGGATCATGGACGAGGCCTCGCTGTCGGGGCAACGTGAGATGACGCAGTTAATGGAGATGGCACAGAAGGCGGGCGCCAGGTTGGTGCTAGTGGGGGATAAGCTGCAGCTCAACGCAGTGGAGGCCGGAAAACCGTTCGAGTTGCTGCAAAAGGCAGGCATCGACGGCGCCGTCATGTCCGACATCAACCGTCAGCAGGTCGAGGACCTGAAGCACGCCGTTTCTGCGGCCGTAGAGCGGCAAAACACGACGGCACTGGGAATCCTGGCTGACCGCATCGTGGAGATCAACGACAGAGGCGCACTGCTGGCTAGGGCCGCTGGCGACATCCTCGACAAGCATCCACAGGATCGGGACAAGGCATTGATCATCGTACCCCTCAACGATGATCGGCACACCATTAACAAGATGGTGCGGGAAGGCTTGCAGGAGCGCGGAGAAATTGGCGAAACTCAGGCAGAACGAAAGGTCCTTGTGCCGACCGGCTACACGGACGCGCAAAAGGGCTCTACCCCGTATTACGAGCCTGGCATGGTGGTGCGGTTCGGACGCGAGTACAGAAGCCTGGATGTGGCCAGCGGCGCCTATGGAACAGTGGTGAGCATCGACGTGCCGCGCCACCAGGTGAAGCTGCAGATGGAGGACGGGCGCCACGTCACGTGGAGTCCCGAGAAGCACGCCAAGGTGGAGGCTTACAAAAGGCCGGAGGAACGAGAGCTGGGCATCGGAGACGAATTGCGGTTCACGCGCAACAACAAGGACCTGGGCGTCAACAACGGCACGCTGGGCAAGGTCACGGCGATCACGGACGACAAGATCGTGCTGGACACCGCGAAGGGACAGATCACGCTGCGGCCGACGCACAAGTCCGAGGCCCACTGGGACTACGCATATGCGATGACGGTTCACGCATCCCAAGGCAGGACCACCAACGACGTCAATTTCCTTATCACAGCCGAAAGCGGCAGGGCGATGGGCGAGCGGTCCTTTTACGTCGGCATCACCCGGCCGAGGCTGGATATGACGATCTACACCAATGATAGAGAAAAGGCCACGGAACTAATCGTCCAGAAGCAGAACAAGACCAGCGCCGTCGAAAAGCTCAGCGCGAAGGAGCTGATCGGGGGCCACAAGCTGGACGAGGACGCCGCAGGCAAGGCAGGAAAGAGTACGCCCAGCGGTGGCCGCAGCGCCGGCGCCGAGCTGTAGGGCGCGCGGCACCGCTGGCTGCCTTGAGCGTGACGGCCAGTTTTTTGTGCACCATAGAGGATATTCGGTGCCGCCCGATGCGGCGGGACAACGAAAAAGGGACAGACAGGAACCGATCCATGGACTTATTGCCATCTACGCGCACGCGCTACGTGCTGTTGTTCATCTGCCTGCTGGCGATGGTCGCCCTCGTCGAGGCGCTGGCTAAGGCCGTTGCCGGCTGGGGCAACTTCGGCTTTGCCGTGGCGCTCTGGGCGTGTTTCGGCGTGGCTTACGGCTGGTTGCTGATCGAACCGATGGTGCGGGCACTACTGCTTAAACGCAAGGTCGCGTGCGCCGCCCGCCAGCACCGCGTGCGCCGCATCGGCGCCGCGGTCGCCAGAGGTAGCGGGGTCGCGTTTCCCCGTTTCTATGTCTACGAGAGCAGCAAGTTCGACGTGATGGTGAGCGGCATCGGCAAGGGCGTCACCATCCTGGTCAGCGACAAGGCCGCCCAGATGGACGACGAGTTGCTGGAATCCGTCCTCGCGCATGAATTCGGCCACATCAGATTGCGGCATGCCCTGATCCGCCTGACGATGTACGGGTCGCTGCTGTCGCTGGCCATTATCGGGCACAGCACGGCTGCGATCGCGGTGCCGGCCAACTTCTTCGTGCTGTGGACGATGCGCCAGATGGAGTTCGCGGCCGACCGCGACGCCGCGAGGATGGTCGGCGCGGGCCGCATGCGCGCCGCGCTGGCACACGTCGGGGAAGTACTGGGGGACATCCCTGCCTGGCAGTCCGCATTTAGCACCCACCCGACATTCCGGGCCCGCGTCGCCCGGCTGAAGGACCCACCCACCCTTTATAACCACGAACCAGGAGGTAACAAATGAAGAAAGCAATCGCAACCGCAGTCGCGCTGGCCACCATCACCGTCAACATGCCGGCGCTGGCCGAGACATCGTTCGGCGCCAATCCCGACGGCACCGAAAAGGTCTGCTCTCTTGGGATGGGCGCGCAGAGCGAGCAGGGCTTTGTCGAGGCGCTGCAGCGCTGCAAGCGGGGGGACATCCTGGATATCGGCTGGGCCAAGAGCACGCTGGCGATCCAAGTATGCGACTTCACCAAGAGCATCGTCTACCATCCCGCCAACGGGGCTATCATCGCTTGCGTATACACTGGTAGCCGCAGGGCGGTCAGCAAATAACGAGGAGGACGCCATGAAACAACGATTGAGCAAGGAGCAGGCGGATGCGGCCGCAGATGCCCTGTTGTCCAGGGAGCCGAAATTCTGCAATGGCTGGATTGGCCGGCTGTTGAAGCGCTGCGGCCTGCGGCCGCAGGCGCAGGCCGGGTGGGATAGGGAGGCGATCCGCAAGATGCGCGAACCGACCGGGTTCGAGTCCCCTGGTTCGGCACAGTGGGGGATAGTGCATCGGGACCCGCCCGTTTAATAAGCAACGGGCGGTGACAGTGCCTGTCCCCGCCTTATTTGCCTTGGGGTTGGGTTCTCGCTTTTGTGGCGCGTCAGTCGTTTCCGGTCTTTAGCAAATTGGCCCAGCCTATACGCTTGTATCTCGGTGTCATGCGATTTTTTCTAGAAGAAGACGTTTTTGGTTACTTCCCATTCTCGCTTTAAAAGCTCTCGACCCAACTTAACCGAAGTGTTGGCGAGAGTCCGCCAGCTGGTACCTGGCAATGCACTGGGATCGAGCAACTTCCACAAACTACTCAAAAATTCTTTGTCAGCATCTTCAAATTTATTCTTGCGAGGATTAATCCGCAACTCGATCCGATGAAGGATGACTCTCGCCTCGTTGGACAGCTTCTCGGCATTTGGCGCCATCTCGTGGCGATCTGCATGGGGCGCTTCGTTAAGCTCATTACGTGCAGTCATCCAGCGATCCACTGCGCCAATCACCTGCATAGCGGCTTCTGGCGACAGTGCCAGGCCGATGTCCAGCATCTCGGCGGCGATGACATCGCGCCGTGGATCGTCGTTCGCAAGTACATCCTCCGGGCAGACCCGTGAGTACAACGCGATGAGCTTGACCTTATCAACCTCGCCGATATCGGCGGGGTCGGTTGGTGCGGAAATAACCTTCATGCTCAGTCTTCCCTTGGTCAAATGTTCCACTTGCCGCGCAGCTGCTCGATGCGCTGTCCTTTGCGTTCGCGCTCCACCACAGCGGCAGCGCCGGCCGGGATCGGTGCACCGGCCAGTGCTGCAGCGGCCATCGTCGTGTCGTAGTTCTCGGCTGCACGCACCAAGTCAATCAGTTCGCGCAGGTGGGGTTGCAGTTCGTTCAGCATGCCCGTTTTCCCTGGTTAGCAGTGATCTGATTGCATATCAGCAGGACAGTCAAGACGGCAGTGTTGTTCGACCTCGCGTTGTATCGCGTCAGCTCCTTTTTCCAAGGCTTCCAAAGTTGGCCGGTCAGCGAAGGAAATCTTAGCGATCGTCCCATTGCGATTCATTGGATAATCGATATCCGAGAACGTCAAGTCGCGCGAGCGCTTAGTGCCGATCCAATACGATATTGCTACCGAACTAGGTCGTCCCTTCCAGTCGTACATGACCTCATAGGACGCCACTTTAAATCGGCCGCGCGCACGCTTCTCCAACAAGGCGAGGACGTCGGCAACCGTCCTACCATCGGCCGTCTTATGCGCTTTGACGGCGCCGATCCACTGTCGTTCCTCAGCAGAGGAAAGCGGAACCATTTTAGCTGCGGAATTCGCCGGGGCCGAAACCGACAGCGCTACAGCGGCGGCGAGTAAGAGGGCTATCTCTTGCATGGTTTTCCGGGTTAAGAGTTGGACCGGGCCTCGGCTTCCGCAGTGGCGTCCTCGTAGGCCAGCGCATCGCCAAGCGAGCGCGCTGCGCGCCGGGCGCCATCCCGTTCGTGCCAAAGCTGGCGACCGACAGAATCACCGTCGTCACCTTCAATCTGCTGCTCAAAAACTGCGGTGAATTTTGAGAGCCAACTTGGGTTGATAGGCACGGCAATTTCGGAAAAATTCATCCTTGTCGGTACGGGGATTGAGTGAAGGTGCGCAAGCCCAAATCCCTCAATCAATTCCTGCTGATCTCGCTGATGTGCTTCATTTGGTCGATTCTCGCGCAGATGCTCCAATCCCAGCGCCTCTGCCATATCGTCATCATCATCCATACGCCGCACCATTCACGCCTCCCAACTCAACTTAAACAGCGACCAGCGTAAGCGTCCAGCCGTCCCATCTATGAATTCTTAATCGGCACCGCCAAACTATCGCCTCGATCAATACAGGAGGTGGACGGTGTCAAACAAGGACCGGGAAAAAGTGTGGGAAGAACGTGTGGCGCAGTGGCGGGCCAGCGGACTATCGCAGCGCGCATACGCCATCGAGCAAGGCTTTCCGATCCGGCAGGTAGGCTATTGGGTACGGCGACTGACTAAATCACCGGCCGTGCCAGGCTTGTTATCGGTGCGGTTGGCGCCAGCGGCGCCAACACCGGCGGCGATCAGTCTGCGCAACGAGCGCGGCTGGACGCTGAGCCTGCCGGGCGACGTCCCTGCCGGCTGGTTGGCCGAACTGATTCGCGCGCTGTGATGGAGCTGTCGGCCGATGCGATCTGGCTGGCGACGGCGGCGGTGGACATGCGCACCGGCATCGACGGTTTGTCGCTGCATGTGCAGCAGGCGCTTGGGCGCCCGCCGTGCGACGGCACGGCCTACGTGTTCGCCAATCGCCGCCGCACCCGTCTCAAAATGGTATGTTGGGACGGCACCGGCGTGTGGATGTGTTTGCGCCGTCTGCACCGTGGCCAATTCGTCTGGCCGCAGGCGGATGATGCGTGTTGGCAGATGAGCGCGGAACAATGGCGCTGGCTGGTCGCCGGCGTGGACTGGCAGCGTCTGTCGGCGCCGGCGCCGGCACAGTGGCGCATGTGACGTAAACTGTTTCGCTTGTAAACCTCGTCAGTGCTCGGTAAACTAGCGTCATGGACCTGCTCAACGAACTTGCCCGCACCGACATCGACCCGGCCCTGCTGGCGCAGGTGCAGGCGCTGTTCGCGCAGCAGCAGGCCAAGCTGGCCGAGAAGGACTTCAAGATCACGGCGTTGACCCACGAGCTGGCCTACTACCGCCGGATCCGCTTCGGCAAGGCCAGCGAGGCGCTCGTCGGCGAGCAACGGCTGCTGTTTGAGGAAACGGTCGACACGGACTTGGCCGCCATTGAGGAAGAGCTCGAAGGCCAGGCGCCGGCCAAGCGCCAACGCCGGCGCGCCGGCCGCCAAGCGCTGCCGCCTGAACTGCCGCGCATCGAGCACCGCCACGAGCCCGCATCGTGCCAGTGCGGCCAATGTGGCGCCGAGCTGGTCAAGATCGGCGAGGACGTCAGCGAGCAACTGGACGTGGAGCCGGCGCGTTTCTTCGTGCATCGCCATATTCGTCCGCAGTACGCGTGCCGTCCGTGCGAAACGGTGACAGCCGCGCCGATCCCGCCGGCCGTCATCGATGGCGGCATGGCCGCCACCGGCCTGCTGGCGTGGATCGCGGCCTGCAAATATCTCGACCATCTGCCGCTGTACCGGATCGAGCAGATCGCCGCGCGCCAAGGCGTGCCGCTGGCGCGCTCGACCTTGGCCGAGTGGATCGGGCGCGTCGGCGTGGCCTTGCAGCCGCTGGCCGACCGGCTCGCCGAGCTACTGCGGCAACAGGCGTGCCTGCATGCCGACGAGACACCGGTGCGCCAGCTCGATCCCGGCAGTGGCAAAACCAAACACGCCTATCTATGGGCCTACCGCTCCGGCGCGCACGACGACGGTCCGCCCATCGTCGTGTTCGACTATCAAACCAGCCGGGCCGGCGCCCACGCGCGCGCCTTCCTGCATGGCTGGCGCGGCCATCTGATGGTCGACGATTACGCGGGCTACAAGGCCCTGTTTGCCGACGGTCCGACCGAACTGGCCTGCTTGGCCCACATCCGCCGCAAATTCTTCGACGTGCACGCCGCCAGCGGCAGCCCCGTCGCCAACGAGGCGCTGCGCCGCATCGCGGCGCTGTACGCGATCGAACAGCAAGGCGCCGGACTAGATCCACCGCAACGCCTGGCGCTGCGCCAGCGCTTGGCCATACCGGCCCTGGCTGAACTGCACGCCTGGTTGCTGGCGACCCAGCGCGCCGTCGCCGCCGGCAGCGGCAAGGCCAAGGCCGTCGATCATGCGCTCAAGCGCTGGCCGGCGCTGGAGCGCTATGCCGGCTCGGGCTCGCTGCCGATCGATAACAACCCTATCGAAAACGCCATACGTCCCATCGTCATCGGCAAAAAGAACTGGCTGTTCAGCGGCTCGGAACGGGCGGGCCATCGCGCCGCCGCCATCCAAAGCCTGTTCGCCACCGCCAAGCTCAACGGACTCGATCCGGCGCGCTGGCTGGCCAATGTACTGGAACGTCTCCCGACGTGCCCCAACAGCCAGATCGACTCGCTGTTGCCATTCCCGGACTTTATCCAAACCTAAGCACGCTGCATAGGTGGGCCGGCTGGCCGCTTACGTACATCTAACAAAACCCTCTAGTTATTCTGACGGCAACAGCCTAGTAAACTGAGCCGTACTGACCGTCCGTCCTCGACTGCGGACGGTCGTAGGTGAAGCTAAGTCGCGGCTGTATTTTTTTGATGATATCAATCGCTGCCCGTTAAGTGGTGAGAACTGTCAACCCAAGAGCTACGTGGTGCCTGGCGATCAGCTCATCGTCTGGACAAAGCATGGTGATTGGAGTTGCGTCACATCAGGCCGAGAGGACGCCTAGAATACTCAATTTTATAACTTGGTTACCTCGGCTTTGCATGGAAGTTTGGATTCGGCTGGCCTCAGCGCAGTCGGACGATCACCCTTCCTAGCACGCGGGTACGCCCGCACAGTGCATTCGTCGCCCAACCGTTCAATGCCCTTCTCTTTACTAAAACTAAGATGTTCTCCGACTGTGCGTCCTAGCTCACGGTAGCCCCAGAACAAATAGGTACTCGAATTTGCCGTACTGCCGGCGGTCGGGAGTTGAGGGAAAGCCATATTGGTGCCGCCGGCATTTAGTCCATCAACGCCTACCATGGAATTGTGTCCGTAGAACACTGTGAGGAAGCAATCAGCCCAAGCAGGTTCGCCGCATCTGGTTTTAGTGTAGGCATCCGCGACCGCGCGCTGGTCCCAAGCGGCTTTGATAAGCCAAATTCGGCTCTTAATGCCGCTTTTCCATGTCGCTGTGCCTGAAACCACTGGGTTGGACCAGTCCGAAACGTTGTAGCGCTGGTTTCCGGTACAAATGTCTTTAAAGTTTTCGAGTTTGTCGAACTGCAGGTCAATACCGTCCACATCTAACGCTCCTCGTACTGCACAAAGGTCGGACATGTCCCCTTCAATATCCTCGGCAGCATCAACCACGATGATGTCTTGGACGCCGCGCTTGAGCAAGCTATACAAACCGAGATTCTCGGCCCCACCGCCGTCACTAAGGCGCAGGAACGCGGACGTGCCTGCGGTAGTCGGTACTTCCACTGGTACCCCCCATTTTGCACCTGGCCAAATGACATCTAACCAGTCAAGAACAGTGCGTTTCCAGCCAGCGAGTCCTTGGGCATCTGCGAAACCAGCAGACGCTCGAACGGAAGTGGCCAGGTCGGGAATCGGTGGATATTCGATATCGTTGACGTAGCCGAAGGCTTTGCCTCCTGTGCCGAATGCAGAAAGCTCAAACGTGTGATTGGCATTCTGCAGTGCATTGCCGGTCTTGTTACCAGAGTTGGTATTGACGATCCATACCGGAATTTTCGGCGCAGATGGGTTCTGGGACGCCCCTGCGTGCAGTTTGCGCAGGGCATCCCACGTGACCGTTTTGGGATTCAACCTCCATGGTCCCTCTGGCTCATCCTCGTTTGCCAGGACAGCATTCGAGTACTTCCATTTTTTGCTTTCTTGTTGCTTCGCGCCAAGAAGACGCTGTTCCGGGTTCAAGCCCCATGCTCGTTCGATCCCTGATTGGTAGAGATCGGGAATACTGCTGCGTTGGCCTAGCATTTGCAGTACTGGTTCGATGAACAGTCCATTGAACAGCCCGGCCCGAATTTCCGCCTCTGGCTTTTTTTGTGCGGTGCCGTTGGGGCTCACAGGTGAAGTCCCGAATACGTCCGGCCAGCGCACCAGATGTGCTTGCCAACGGTAAGGGTCGCCACTACTGTAATGCTCGGGAGCGGGGTACGGGGCACTTGCGCACACTGGTCTCTCCGGCGTGTGCCGCTTGGCGGGATCCAGATTCAGAGTGGCGCGTTTCATAGCGGAATCCAGTCGCGGGTCGTCACCCTTTTTAGGAGGATCTGTCCAATACCGGGGAATACAGTCGGCAAAAATACTCTCTATCGGAAAACCCTGGCGCGACGATTCAAGCAGTTTGGTGTAGTACCAGAGTGCAGCGTAGCCCCCACCAGATACCGTCGAAATAACATCCACCTCCTGCAGTATCCCGGCGTTGTGTAAGCCGTGGAGCACTCCATGGGCGAACATGGCGGCTTTGGTTCCACCACCAGAGAGCGCAAGACCGAAACGAGGTCGCTCGTCCATATTGCCGAGAAACTGGCGCTCGTGTGCATAGTCAAGCTTTAGCGTTGCGTCGGAAATCTCCGCAATTGGCACTCGTTTTACTGGGATGTTTGTGGAGACAGGAGCCGTGGTGGTACAGCCGACCCCGACTATGATCAATGGAATCAATAAGAATGAACGTGACATATTTGATGTTCTCCTTGATTACTTAACAACAATCATCTATGAGAATTTTTAGATTGTCAATATTCTGGTCGTGAAAGCTCCACATCGGATTAAGGACCGACTGAGTTCGTCTCCAGCGCCTGCTGCTGCCATAACGGATCGAGCCCCCGGCATACCGGCTACGCCTTGGCACCGTGCCATAGTCCGCACGCCCCATCGCTTTAACGTCACATTAGACAATTGATCATTTGAACTGTTAGCGCAATTAACCTTGCGCTCGTTCGGACAGGTCGGATGTGTTGCCATTTTTTACATATCCCGCTGGCGGCCCACAGCACAGTTTGAACGTTAGAGTCGACCACCCAGAGGCCCCTAGGGACCGCTTTGGGGCGAAACCCGCCCGTCACGCGCACGTCCCGCAGCGGCCGCCCAGCACACACTACTGGGAACCTCGAATTACCGGTAATTCGAGCCGTCAACTGAAGATATAGCGCCTGCGGAAAGCGATGACGACGCCGATCAGCCCAAGTTCATGGTTGTTTTGTGCTACGGATCCTCCTTTTTCGGCGGTCCGGGCGGACCTCGGGCGTCAGAACGCCACGATACCGGCCTCCTTCAGGTAGGAAAATCGCTGCAAATTGTAGGCGGCCGATTTCCAATTCAGATGCAGCGTGGCCCGCGCCAAGCCAATCGAGCGCAGCACCTTGCCGCCCAGTTGCGCCAGACCGGCGAAGACATGCTCGACGCGGGCGCGCGGCGAGGCGATGCGCTTGTTGCGCCGCTCCTGAGCCTCAGACAGTGGTTTGTCTTTGCTGCCCTTGCGCTGGATATGCATGCGCCAGCCGTCTCGTTTCAGTCGGGCTTCACGCTGGCCGTCGACGTAGCCTTTGTCGGCGTAGATGTCGCGGCTGGTGTTGGCCGGATCGATCACCTCCTCGAAGTGCAGTGTGTCGTGTTCGCTGGCGGTGCTGATCTTGATTTTGCGTATAAGCTTGTAGCGCTCATCGGCACTGGCCGAGAGCTTGTAGCCGAAGTAGGACTTACCGTGTTTCTTGGTCCAGCGTGCCTCGATATCCTTCTGGCGCCGCTTTGCCGGTGACCAGTCGGCGGGCATGGCGTTCTCGGCCACGATGGCTTTTTCTTCTTTCTTGATCGACTGCTTGGGCGCTTGGACAATGCTGGCATCGATCATCTGACCACCGCGCGCCATGTAGCCATGGATCGACAGTTGACGGTTGACCGCGTCGAAGATGCTCTCGCTGGCGCCGGCCTGGATCAGGCGCTCCTTGAATGTCCAGATCGTGGTCCGGTCGGGAATCTGGCTGCTCGTGCGCAGCCCGACAAAGCGTTGGAAACTGAGGCGGTCGAGCAGTTGGAATTCCATCTGCTCGTCGCTGAGATTGAATAGCTGCTGAATCAGCAGCACGCGCACCATCAGTTCGGTTGGAAACGGTGGACGACCACCGCGTGCGCGGCTGGGGCGTGGCGCCGCATCATCGACCGCAGCGGCCAGCGCCGCGAAGTCGACATGCTGCTCAAGCAACCGCAGTGTATCGCCAAGCTCGTTGAGCTTCGCTTCACGCTCTTGGTCGGCAAACAGGCTGTGTTTGATCATCGGAATCAGGTCGGAATCGGCTCGTCAACATCATGCCAGAACTGGGGTGGTTTTTCGAGGTCCCCTTGTGTCCGGCAAGATACGCACTCGTTCACAAGTTAACGTAGTTCCTTTGCGGGATCGGCGGCTGCCGCCCCAAAGCCGCCGGTCAGAGCTGTTCAAATGACCTCTACTTTTAGCGTGCATCAGAAATAGGGGGATTACCTCGGCAGTTCGTCGCCCGTTAGGGCGCGGTGGCAGGAGAATTCTGTACGTTGCTGCCGTTCACAGCCGAATGGTCACTCCGTCCCACTCGGCCCAGTCAAGCCCTAGTTTGCTGCGATACCAAATTCTGCCATCTGCGGAGTTAGTTTTGTCCTTAAAAGCTCAAGGCGTCCCACAAGCGCCGCCCACTCCGTCGGATCAACAGTTCCACGTAGTTTTAACGCATTACGGATTTGATACCAACCTACATCTGGCCTGTTGAGCAGAAATTTTTGGCGAACGGGTTTGGGGTCGATCTCTTCAAAGTATCTCGACCACAAAATTCTTCCCGCTTCCAGAACAGAGTTTGCCTGTGCAGATAGCTTTCGCGTGACTAGATATTTGCTCATAAAATCCGATTCGAAACGCCCACTACTGCCCACTTCGTCCTCAGTAAAGGGGATGAAGTGGTTCGTCAGAGACCAAGCTTTCCCTTGGTATTGGAGGCCATTTGCTCCAGCTGATAAGTTTCCGTTATGAAACAACATCCACACAAGAGAATCGAGGATGAACTCCTGCGTGAGCACCGACGTTGGGGCGTAAAGCTGGTCACGGTCATTTTGCCATGTTTTTCGGAGGACGGTTCTTGCCGCGAATGTCACTGCGGCTTCGGCAAGATTGTCATGTGTCACCAGAAATCCACCTGCACTGCCATATCCCGACGAAAACAAAGCCGTCGACGTTGCTGCATTTTGCATATCAGACCCTTTGGCCATCATGCCGCCGAGGGCACCATCTGCCCATCTTGTGCCCCGAGGGTCCTTCGTGCTGGTTGCTGGGGTCAAAGCATTCTTCAACGGAATTGCTGGGGTACCGTTCGGTTTTGGTCGCTCGACCCAACCACCCAGCAAGTCGGCGGCCGGGCGGTTATAAAACGGCTTGAGGCCGATAATGTGAGCCGATTTATCAATCACTTGGGTTTCGACTGTGTCGATCACGACCCTTGTCTTGGAGTTTTGAGCTGTCTTCCAAATCAAAAAGCCAATTGGAAAATTCCCGCGAAGGCCATCGAACGCCTTGCTGTGAACGATAAAGCCGCCGAGGTATTTGGCATTCCAGTTCGCACGAAATTGTTCGAAGTTTGGCGCGTTTATATATTTCAGCTTACTAAAAATGGCCACCGTTGCGTCAGGCATTTCCTTGGCAATACGTATAAGAAACTGGACGAAAAGCTCGCGGGAGGCGTAGCCCTGGCCGTCCATGCACGAGGCGACTCGTGTAGATGCAACGTCCTTCTTTGACTCAGATTCGTCATCCTCGCCTACATTGTCGGCATTAGCGGCCTCCGCGTACGGCGGGTTGATAAGTACCAAAATCTTCTTTTTTTCCGCGATTGCAGATCTCAGTTCCTCTGGCACTTTATTGCTGAGACTGTAGTCAATGCCGCCAAAATCATTAATGTCATCGTTTAGATAGTCGTACTGAAATCGATGGGCAGCCGGACAGGTCTTCGTCGCTTTCATAACATCAACATCAGGTCCGTCCAGCGTGCTCATGAAGATATTCCGATGGTTCGAGTGTTTCACCTCAAGGTTTCCGACACCACAGCACATGTCCCAGACAAGATAGTTTTTTTGCCAGTTCTTCCCCAGTGTCTCATGCAACAGTTCGTAGGCTTTATCAACAACATGTAACGGAGTGTAGTAGGCCCCCTTGAACATCCTCTCGTCGGTTGGGATAAGGCTGTCGCGTCGTTCCAAAAGGTAGTTACGGTACTCCTTGGCAGGCGGGCGTTGGTACATCTTCCAAAATTGTTGATAGCCAGCGACGCTACTAAGGGGGTAGGTGTTACCCGAAAGCTCAAAGACTGGCTTAGAGTTTTTGAACATAAGTGCGGCTGGTAATTCCATATGCGTGGCAACGGTGCCATCGTTCATAATATCGGCATAAAACAGCAGCACATACTGATCAGGGTTTAACCCTTCGATTTCCACCCCGATCATGGTCACCCATTTGTCAAAGACTTGCTTCAAATTATCGGGCGTAATCTGGGTCCGAACAATTTCACCGGATTTAACACCAGTCTGAACTGTAGATATAAATTCGTCAGCATCGGCCGGTATCTTAAATCCGACGTAGTGAGTACCTATGTGAGCCGAAATGGCCGCTAGGGCTTCCGGGGTGTATTTCGTTGCAGATTTACCCCATTGAATTGTCTTTTTCGCCAAAAACGGAAGCACTGTTGAACTTTTCATCACTGCCGCCTTGTGCGGATCGATTACAGAAAGCAGGGGCGGGAGCGGATCGCCAGAATTCAGTGCAACCTGCACATAGTGCAGGAGTTGTGTAAACATTTCATGAAAGGTCTGAGAAGAATTCGCCTTCGCCTCAAACCATACCTCATCTGTTTGTATGTCGATCAGACCTTTCGTGACCTTTTTTAGTCCCAGGGCTTTTATGTATGCGTCTTTAACGTCTTCTTCGGATTTCGCTACGCTAAGTTCTGTTGCAAGGCTCATATTTGATTTTGAGAGACTGAGGTGAGGTGAGAGGGGGACAAGATGGCCGCTATTGCCATTATTGCATAGAAGCATGAATTCTTAGAGCCCGGCCTAACGCTTCCTTCGCCGCTTGTGCGACTGACCGCTATTGGCCGAAAGCGGAAGTTCATCGCAGCTAGTGTAACTCAGCAAGACGCAATGGAACTCCCTATTGGCTGGGCTTCTCCGACGCGGCGTATTTCACCCGATTCTCCGCAAGGAGGTGGGGCAAACTCCAAGCCAGTTCCTAATTACGGCCCGGCAGCGGCCGACCGCGGTTGATCGGCGAGGCTGTTCCCATTCTTCCAGGATCGTTGTTGCCGCTGGCCGGCTCATACTTCGTTAATTTGTCGATCAGCCACCGTGGTAGAGAGGATTGGGCGCTACGAAAATCCGAACCGTGCTGGTCTCGATCTCTCGCGGAGCGATATCGGACATCAAGAAGGAGTCGCTGTCGCGCAGGGTGTCGAAATGCCAAGCGAACGACTTTCCGCCGACGACGAAGTTCACAGTGTCGCCTTGGATGACATTGACGTATTTGGTCGAAGGCTGAACCAGGATAACGCGCGTATTTGTCGTGGCGGTGTCGGCTGTGCCGTGGACGTTGGTTTTGTTTGCTGCGATGGCAAATAATGGCAGGCAAGCGATCGCCGCAGTGATCAGGATTTTTTTCATTGCAATCTCTACATAAAATTGAAAAGTTCTAACAAAACAGGCCCAGGCATCACACCGGTTAAACCGGTTAAAGGTAAAGCCCGCAGCCCGATGCTTAGTCCGTTTTGCGACGGATCAGGGAGATGGGATACGCGACTTTACGCAGCGCGAAAAGTTCATCGGGCGGTTCACCGATGCCGGCGGCCAGATTGCCGGGCACGAAGATCGTCTCGTCACAGGAGGCGTTTTCCGATAGCGCCGTGATGTTCACCGTGCCCAATTCGACCGATTCCCGATTGTCCTCGTCCGGCCAGCGCATGGTCAGGTCCATCGTTGGATCGCCGGGATGGTCCAGCAGTGCCAGCACCTTGAATTTCATGTCCCCGGAGGCGATACGGGCGTTCATCTCCTGGAACAAGAAGCCGTCGGGCTTCGTCTTGGCTTCCTCTTCGCTTAGGTTGACGTCGCCGTTCACGGGAACGACTTTGAATTTGATGAAGCGCTGTTTGCCTTTGGCATTGACGGCAGGGAACGAATGGACCCCCCAGTAAGTCACGCCGGCGAAGCTACCCGGCAAAGGCTTCGATGCGACGTACTTGGCCTGGTTCAGCGTCTCCGGATTCTCCGACGAGAACGCCTTGATTTTTTCCGCGTCGGGCTTGCCATCCGGGCCTGGGCTGCGCACCTTCAGAAACGCCAGCATCTGCGCCGTCGACTTGGCAAAGTGAACGGGCGCGTTCTCAAACAGGATGTCCGTGCTATTCGCGCCTTCGCCCAGCTTCATGCTGAAGCCACGCAGCGCGGTCTTGTTCGTATCGGTAACCTTGGGATTGCCACCGCCGATCGAGAAGCGTCCCAGCAGTTTGCCAGGCTTGCTGAAACTGGCGGATTTGGTGACGGAGGCGGCATTCTTCGACGGCAGGTAGTTACCGACGACACATTGGCCTTTGGCGAAGCTGGCGCGGACACCCTTGGGATTCCCGGCGTTCACTTTGAGGACGTCGACGATGGCTTCGGGATCTGAAGCATGCGCCAAGCCAGCACCAAGACCGAGCAGGAGCGTGACCATCAAAGTTGGTTTCATATTGTATCTTTCGTCATTGAGTTATTCGGCGGTGCCGCTGCGTCGCGCATCGGATGCCTGGGGGGAATCGAAGGACCGGCGCTGGCTGACCTAGAGCCAGCAGGGCCGTGCCTTCGACCAGGACCGGCAGCTGAGTTAGAAGTTCAGAACGGTATAGCCGCCGACCAGTAGTTCGCCGAAGCTCGGCAAGCCCGAAGTCCCTGGAACGCTATTGCCGGTCAGCAGATTGAAGCCGTTTTTGATCGCAGCCTCACGGGCGCCGAACACATCGGCGCAACCGGACGAGACGCCGGCAACCTTGTCTTCAACCGCTTTATACAGCGCGTGCACAGGATGGTCGGTGTTGCCGACCACGCTGGCCCAGCGCGTGCCGGCTCCCTGGAAGTAGATCGACACATCGATCGCGCGTTGTTTCAGGTCGTAGGCGGCGGCCAGGCCGTTGAACAGGCGGCCGAGGGCTTCTTCGCCGGCGGCGGCGTCGGACAGGATAAAGATTGCTACTTTCATGGGATTGCCTTTTCGATGGAGTTGATTTGTATGAGCAGCCTACGGGCTACAGGGACAAATTCTAGTGACGTGGCTTTTGCCGCGCTACGCCGTCCGCCGCAACTCATCGTTACATTTTGCGTAGCAATGCGGGAAGCCGCCGCTACTGGACGCGCGCATCCGCCCGCAAACGCTCGCTGAGCAGGTCGATAAAGCTCCTGACCTTGGCGGCGGCGAATTTGCTCTCGCGGTGCAGCAAATGGATCGGCAGGTGATCGCCTGAATAGTCTTCCAGAATCAGCTTCATTTCGCCGGCGGCGATATGGGTGGCGATTTGATAGAAAGGCAGTTGGGCAATGCCGAAGCCGATCTTCACCGCCTCGATCGCGGCGTCGTTGCTGATGACGTTCAAGCGTGGTTTCAGTTTCACCGCCAAGGGCGAGGCGTTGGTGCTGAATCTCCAATTGACGTGCTGGGCCGGTACCTCGGTACCGATGATGCAGTGTCTCTGCAGGTCGCTGGGGTGCTTGGGTACGCCCTTTTTGGCCAGGTAGGCGGGCGAGGCGCAGACCACGCGCCGCACTTGGCCCAGCCGCAGCGCCTTCATGCCCGAGTCGGGCAGTTGGCCGATACGGATCGCCACGTCGAAGCCTTCGTCGATCAAATTGACCGTGCGATCGACAAACATGGCCGACACTTCCATGTCCGGAAAGCGCTGCAGGTAATCGGCGATGCCCGGCACCACGAATATCTTGCCGAACAAGACGGGGGCGGTGACTTTGAGATGGCCGCGCGGCGCGATGTTCATCCCTTGAGCGGCGGCGTCGGCTTCCTTCAGCAGGGCGATGATGGTCTTGGCCTGCGCCAGATACGCCTTCCCGGCGTCGGTAAGCCGGACCAGGCGGGTATTGCGCTCTAAAAATTTGGCGCCGAGTTTTTGCTCCAGATGGTTGATGGCGCGGGTGACCGCCGGCGGTGAGATATCTAAAACGCGCGAGGCGTCCGCGAAACTAAGTTTCTCCGAGACGGCGACAAACACCGTCATGAGATAAATGCCGTCCATAGAGCGATTCCTTCCAGCTTGTCCGAACCAGAATTCTAGCCTGCGGTTTACGTATGCGCGGTGGAATAATGAATTACAAAATCCGGCCTATTCCCATCCTTCCATATTGCTCATACTTCCGGGGTGATAGTCGCTGGGAGTGAAGGAAAATGGCAAGAACAGATGGTTTTCATGAGGGCGAGCTGGAGGCCCAGCACAACGCCCACGAGCAGGAGATGGCGGCGCGCAACCTCAACAATGTCGTCAACCACATTATTCGCGGCGCCCTGCCGTTCGTGCGGCAACAGACGATGCTGTATCTGGGAAGTATCGACCAGCAGGGCCGGGTGTGGGCCTCGATGCTGTTCGGCGCGCCCGGCTTTCTGCAACCCTCCGAGGACGCGCACACGCTGGTGATCGACCTGGAGCAGGTCGCCGTGCAAGAGCGTGATCCGCTGTGGCGGAACATCCAGCACGACGACAGGCTCGGCTTGCTGGTGCTGGAGCCGCAAAGTCGCCGCCGTTTGAAAATCAATGGCACGGCCGTCGTCACCAATGAACGCCTGAGCCTGGAGATCGAAGAGTCGGTTCCGATTTGCCCTCGCTACATCCAGCGCCGCGCCATCGTGCTCGATGATCCGGGCCGGCAGCCCATGCCCGACGGCATGCGCGACGGCGCCGCGCCGGGCGCCGAGCAGCTGCGAAGCATCACCGGCGCGGATACGTTTTTCCTCGCATCTGTACATGAAACGCACGGCGCCGACTGTTCGCACCGGGGCGGGCGGCCCGGCTTCGTTCGCGTGTTGGACAACGGTGTGTTGCGCATTCCCGATTACAACGGCAACAGCATGTTCAACAGCTTCGGCAATTTCCTGCTCGATCCGCAGGCCGGCCTGCTCTTCCCCGACTACGAGCGGCGCGTCATGTTGCAAATGACCGGGAAGGTCGAACTTTTCTGGGACCAGCCGGACGAGGACGGTTTCACCGCCGGCACCGGCCGCTACTGGGAGTTTACCGTCGAGAACTGGCTGGAGACCGAGCTACCGGCGGCGCTGCGCGCGGACTTTGTCGATTATTCCCCATTTCTTCCAAAAGGAAAATAGCATGTTATTGTCTGTCATCGCGGTCGAAATGCTGACGCCCGATATCAAAGCCGTCAGGCTTGCCGCCGAGGATGGCGGCATGCTGCCGACTTACCTCGCGGGCGCGCATATTGAACTCAGCATCCCGCTGCGGGACCTCGCCGTCCAGCGCAAGTATTCGCTGGTCTCGGATCCCGCCGAGCTGCGCTTCTACGACATCGCGGTCAAGCGCAACATCAATGGCCGTGGCGGCTCGGCCCACCTGCATGACAAGGTGGGTGTGGGCGATACGCTGGAGGTGGCGGCGCCGGCCAATGAGTTCAGCCTGCGCAACGATGCCAGCCACCATGTGCTGATCGCAGGAGGCATCGGTATCACGCCGCTGCTCGGCATGGCCGGCACGGCGGAGCGCGAAGGCCGATCGTATGAACTGCACTATTCCGCGCAGGATGAGCGGGCGATGGCGTTTCGCGCGCCGGTGGCCGCGCTGTCGCGGGCAAGCGTATATTTCAGCCAAGGCGAGCCGGCCGGCCGCTTGGATATCGCCGCGATACTCGGCGCGCACAAGGAGGACGCCGACGCGCATCTCTATGTCTGCGGACCGGCACGCTTGATCGACGATGTCCGCTGGTGCGCCGAGGCCTTGGGATATCCGGCGCGCCGCATCCACTTCGAAAGTTTCGGACCCGCGTGGACGGCGGGCGACGGCCCGGTACAGCTGGTGCTGAGCGATTCCAGCATCGAATTGTCGGTGCAGCCTGGTGTCACGTTGCTCGACGCGATGGAGGAGGCCGGCGCTTGGATACCGTCGGAGTGCAAGCGAGGCGAATGCGGCACATGCATCACCAGTTACACCGGCGGCGCGCCGCTGCATCGCGATAACTGCCTGACGCTGGAGCAGCGCGCACATTCCTTCTGCCCCTGCGTTTCATGGGCCGATGCGGGCAGCGTCTTGACCTTGCAGATTTGACGGCGCAAAGCGCCGGGCGATCAGGCAGTAGACGGCGTGCAACAACAGATGCATAACGATCTCTTCGATATCGTCGTCGTCGTAGCCGGCCCAGCGTAGCTGGCGGATGTGAGGGTCGGTCAAGGCGCTGGGCCGCGCCAGCAGACCGGCGCAGAATTTCATCATTTCGGTGGCGCTGGCGTCATGGCTGAAGCCGACCTGATTGGCCTCCAGTTCCGCGCCATTCAGGCCGAGTTGTCGTCCCCGCGTGAAGTGCAGCGACAGTGAAAATTCACAGCCATAATTTTGCGCCACGACGATGGCGATACGCACCTTGTCGTGGGATGACAAGTTGCCGCAGGCGATCTGGCCTGCGGTGGTTTTCGCCCGCACGACCGCGCTGGAAACATCGCGGAATAATGAGCTCAAGCACGCGTCTAGCGTGCGGTGCCGCTTGATGGCGCTGTCGATACCGGTGGTTGTCAACAGGGCGTTGATGGCGTTTGGCAAATGGTCGTCCAATGGGTTATCCGATAAGGAAGGGTTTCAAGTATTTTGCTTAACTCTTCATGCAATCAAAATGGCCCCCGGCACAATTCAAAATTACAATCGGAGTAATAGTCAGCATGGACCGCATCCAGTTGATGGCCATCTTCATCGCCGTCGGTGAAGAACAAAGCTTCGCGGCGGCGGCGCGGCGCCTGGGCGTGTCGCGTCCCAGCATCACGCGCGCCATCTCCAGCCTCGAGGAAGTGGTTGGCGTGAAATTGTTGTTGCGCACCACGCGCAGCGTGCGGCTCACTGAAGCGGGCAACCGTTATCTGGATGACGTGCGGATCATCATGGCGAAAATCGCCGAGGCGGATGCGGTCGTCGCCGGCGTCAACGCCATGCCGCAAGGGCACTTGAACATTACCGCATCCGTGCTGTTCGGCGCGGCGTTTGTTACACCGTGCGTGGTGGAGTATTTGCGCAAGTTTCCGGAGATGACCGTCTCCGCATATTTTCTCGACCGGGTAGTGAATCTGGTGGAGGAGGGCATGGATGTGGCGCTACGCATAGGTCACATGGCCGCCTCCGATCTGAAGGTGATCCATGTGGGGCAGGTCCGCCGCGTACTGTGCGCTTCCCCGCAATATCTGGCGGCGTACGGCATTCCACAGCATCCCGACCAGCTCAGTCAGCATATGATTATCGCGGCAACAGGAATTTCGCCGGAAATCATGTGGAAGTTCGGCCGCGACCCGGACCAGTTTGCCATCAGGATGTCGCCCCGGCTGTCCGTCGCGAGCAACGATGCCGCGATCGAAGCCGCGCTGATGGGTGTTGGCCTTACCCGCTTGCTCTCCTATCAGGTCGCCGCCCACCTCGGCGAAGGAAGTTTGAAAATCGTGCTGGCGGACTATGAGGAAACGCCGCTGCCGGTGCAGGTGCTTTGCCGGGAAGACAAGTATGGCGTGTCGAAGATGCGGGAGTTCATCGATCTGCTGGTCCTTCGCTTAAGCAGCGATATCAATTTGAATTGATCAAGGAGGGGTGTATGAGTCGATGCGCCAGCCGGCTTCCGCCTCGCGCATGACTTCGCCAACCCAGTCCACGAACGCCCTCACGGTCGGCGACAGGTGCCGATTCCTGGGGTAGAGGACGGACAGCGGGGCGGCCGGCGCTGAATAGTCGGTGAGCACCGGCCGAAGCCGTCCACTGATGAGGTGCTGAAGCACCATATAGCTCCCCGCGCGGATGAGGCCGAGGCCTTCGAGAGCGCAGGTGACATACGCGTCGGTGTCGTTGACGATGAGGCGCTCGCGCATCCGGATGAAGCGGTCCTCGTCGTCCACCACGAAGTGCCACTCCAGCGAACGCGCGGTGCGGCTCGACAGGTAGCCCACGGCGTGGTGCCGCGCCAGATCCTCCAGCGTCCTCGGCGTGCCGTGCCGGGCCAGATACTCCGGCGAGGCGCATGTGACCCAGTCAAAGGCGCCGATGCGCTTCGCCACCAACGTCGGCGAATCTTCGGGCGTGCCCGCTCGAATCACGCAGTCGATCCCCTCCTGAATCAACTCGACCGTGCGGTCGGACATCGTCAAGGTGAGTTCGATGTCCGGAAAACGAGACTGGAAGTGCTTGATGCGGGGCAGCACCACCAGGCGCGCGAGCGACAGGGTCATGTCGACCCGCAGGCGGCCCCGGGCTTGCCCGGCGCTTCCGGGGAAGCTGGACTCGACCGATTCTATGTCCGCCAGCAACCTCCTGCAATGATCGTAATACAGCATGCCGTCCGGGGTCAGGCTGATGTGGCGCGTGGTGCGCTGCATCAGGCGCACGCCGAGAAAAGCCTCCAGCTCCTTCACCGCGCGCGTGACCCGGGAGGATGGCAGCGAGAGGCTATCGGCGGCGCGGGTGAAGCTGTGCATTTCTACGACGCGAGCAAAAATCTGCATCGACTTGAGGCGGTCCACTACGCTCTCCCTGCTAACACAATTGACCGATTCTACCAAAGTTCGACCGGCTGATTATTCCAATCTAGGCAATAATGTTAGCCAGGTTTTGGACTGGATGATCGTGCACGGCGAGTGCAAACTGCAGGCTGTTTAACTTCGTCAAGCAGGTCTTATGAAACTCATCAGGAAGCATCACCTGGCGGCGCTAACGGCCGCCGTCGCGGTGGCCGGGGCGGGCAGTGTCCTTTGGAACAACGGATCCGAGGCACACGCCGCAGCAGCGGCCCCACTCCCCATCGTCAAATACCGGGCGGCGTTGCTGCGCTCGGTTTCCGATTCGCAGGACTTCACAGGTCGTCTCGAAGCCGTGGACGTGGTCGACGTTCGTCCCAAGGTGGCCGGCACGCTGCTGACGACGCACTTCAAGGATGGACAGCAGGTTCGCCAAGGCGAGCTGCTCTTCACCATCGACCCGGCGCCGTATGAAACCCATGTGCGTCAGGCACAGGCCAACCTGGCCGGTGTCGAGGCGCGGCAACGGTTGGCCGACATCGAGCAGGCCCGCGCGCGCAAGCTGCTGGAATCGAGTGCCATCGCGCGCAGGGAGTTCGATGCGCTCGACAACGCGGCGAGGGAGGCTTCGGCATCTGTGAAAGGGGCACAGGCCGCGCTGGCCCAGGCGCATTTGCAGCTCAGCTATACGCAAATCCGGGCGCCGATCGCCGGACGCGTCTCCCGGGCGGAAATCACGGCCGGGAATGTGGTGGGCGCGGGCGGCGAAGCGGCGCCGCTCACCAGAATCGTATCCGACGGCAAGCTCTACGCTTCCTTCAACGTCGACGAGCAGAGCTACCTCCGTCTCATCGCGCCATCGCTGCGGGCCGGCGCGCAGCCGCTGGTCAAGGTTGGCCTCGCCAACGACGACGCTTTCCCATACGCGGCCGTGATCGAGGCGATCGACAACCAGATGGATACCCGATCGGGAACGGTGCGGGTCCGCGCCCGCCTTGCCAATGTGAGTCCCGAAATGCTTCCCGGCCTGCAGGCGCGGGTTCGTCTGCAGGGTGGCAAGCCCTACGACGCGGTGATGGTCGACGAAGCGGTCGTCGGGACCGACCAGGACCGCAAGTATGTCCTCATCGTCAACGCCGAGAACAAGGTCGAGCGGCGCGTCGTAGAACTCGGCCCGCTGCAGGGACGAGATAGGGTGCTGCGCAGCGGCGTGGCGGCAGGCGCCAAGGTCATCGTGGACGGCGCCTTCCGCGCGCCTCCCGGCGCGGCGGTCTCCGCCGTGGCGGCCGAGTCGCCGGTCGCGGCCACAGGAGGCCGGCCATGAACATTTCGAAATTCTTCATCGACCGGCCCATCTTCGCGGGCGTGCTGTCCGCGCTGATCCTGCTGGCGGGCATCGTCGCGGCGTTCCACATGCCGGTCTCGGAATACCCTCAGGTCATACCGCCTTCCGTCGTGGTCCACGCGCAATACCCCGGCGCCAACGCCAAGACCATCGCCGAGACGGTCGCCGCGCCGCTGGAGCAGTCCGTCAACGGCGTGGAGGACATGCTCTACATGGACTCGAAGGCCAGCGGCGATGGCCATATGTACCTGACGGTGACCTTCAAGCTGGGAACCGATCCGAACAAGGCGCAACAGCTGGTGCAGACCCGCGTGTCGCAAGCGCAACCGCGACTGCCCGAGGATGTGCAGCGCCTCGGCGTCACGGCGATCAAGAGTTCGCCCATCATCACCATCGCCGTGCACATGGTGTCGCCGAAGGGAACCTATGACAACAATTACATCAGCAATTACGCGCTGCTGCATGTGAAGGACCGACTGGCCCGGATCGCCGGGGTCGGCGACGTGGTTCTATGGGGGCCGGGCGGCTATGCCATGCGCGTCTGGCTCGACCCGGCCGCCTTGGCCGAGCGGCGACTCGGCGCCAGCGATGTCGCCGACGCCATCCGGCGCCAGAACATCCAGGCGGCGGTGGGGACCATCGGCGGTTCGCCGACTCCAGCCGACACCGCCTTCCAGCTCACCGTCAACGCCGACGGCCGGCTCAAGACGCCCGAGGAGTTCAAGGCCATCGTCATCAAGTCCGACGCCCGCGGCGCCATCACCCGCCTCGGCGACGTGGCGCGCGTGGAGCTCGGCGCCGAAGACTACGGCATCCGCGCCACGCTGAACAACCAGCCCGCGATCGCGGTCGCGGTACAGGAGGCGCCGGGTGCGAACTCGCTGCAGATTTCCCGCGAGGTGCATGAGGCCATGAAGGAGCTTGAGAAGGACTTCCCGCAAGACCTGGTGTATCGCGTCGTTTATGAGCCGAGCCGCGCGGTCCAGTCCGGCATCGACGCGGTCATCGAAACCCTGCTCGAATCCGTGGCGCTGGTGGTGCTGGTCGTGTTCATTTTCCTGCAGACCTGGCGCGCCTCCATCATTCCGCTGCTCGCAGTGCCCATCTCGATCGTCGGCACGTTCACCTTCCTGCTGCTGGCCGGCTACTCCATCAACACGCTGTCTCTGTTCGGGCTGGTGGTCGCCATCGGCATCGTGGTCGACGACGCCATCGTGGTAGTCGAGAACGTGGAGCGCAACATCGCGCGCGGCCTCGGCCCGCGCGAGGCGACTTACCAAGCCATGCGTGAAGTCAGCGGCCCCATCATCGCCATCGCGCTGACGCTGTCGGCGGTCTTCCTCCCGCTTGCGTTCCTCAGCGGTTTGACCGGTGAGTTCTACAAGCAGTTCGCGGTCACCATCGCCATTTCCACGCTGATCTCCGCCGTGAATTCGCTGACGCTGTCGCCGGCCTTGGCGGCGCTGCTGTTGAAGGGGCACGATGAGGCTCCCGACGCGGTGACGCGCGTGACGCAGAAGCTGTTCGGCCGCTTCTTCGCGCGCTTCAACCGCACTTTCGATCGCGCCTCCGAAGGCTATGGCGGCGGCATCGGCCGTTTGCTGAAGCACAAGGGCGGCATGCTGGTGTTGTACGCGGGCCTGCTTGCCGCTACCTGGTGGCTGACCGGCCACGTTCCCGGCGGCTTCGTTCCGGCGCAGGACAAGGAGTATCTCGTGAGCTTGGCCCAGTTGCCGGAGGGGGCGACGCTGGACCGCACGGAAGCGACCATGAATCAGATGAACGCCGTCGCGCTCAAGCATCCCGCCGTCATGGGCACCTCCAGTTATACCGGACTCTCGATCAACGGCGTGACGAAAAGTTCCAGCACGGCCCTGACCTTTGTCTTGCTCAAGCCGTTCAAAGACCGTCCGGGGATCAGCGCCGACCAGGTCGCCGCCGACCTGAGCCGCGAGTACGGCGGCATCGGCAACGCCTTCGCGGCGGTGTTCCCGGCGCCGCCCGTGTATGGCTTGGGTACGCTTGGCGGCTTCAAGCTGCAAATCGAGGACCGGGCCGACCTGGGATACGAAGAACTTTACAAGGCCACCCAGGCCTTCATCAAAAAGGCGTCCGAGGCGACGGAGCTCGGCCCGCTGTTCTCGACCTACACGGTGAACGTGCCGCAGTTGAAGGTCGACATCGACCGGGCCAAGGCGCAGCAGTTGGGCGTGGATACGCCGGCGGTGTTCGGCACGCTGCAAGCGTTCCTTGGGTCCTATTACGTCAACGACTTCAACTTCCTAGGCCGCGTGTATCAAGTACGCATGCAGGCCGACGCCAAGTTCCGTTCCAAGCCAGATGACATCGGACAATTGCACGTCCGCAGCGAATCCGGCCAGATGGTTCCGCTCGCCTCCGTGGCGAAGATCAGCCAGACCTATGGACCGGACCAAGTGCTGCGTTACAACGGGTTCACGGCCGCCGACGTGGGCGGCAGTCCCGCGCCCGGTTACTCGTCGGACCAGGCGATGGCGGCAATCCAGCGCATCGCGGCTGAAACCTTGCCGCCGGGGATGACGTACGAGTGGACCGACCTGACGTACCAGCAAATCATCGCCGGCAACAGCGCGGCATGGATACTCCCGCTCTGCGTTCTGCTGGTGTTCTTCGTGCTGGCGGCCCAGTACGAGAGCGTGACGCTGCCGCTGGCCATCATCCTGATCATCCCGATGAGCATTTTCTCCGCGCTGCTCGGCGTGTGGCTGACGAAAGGGGAAAACAACATCTTCACCCAGATCGGCCTCATTGTGCTGGTCGGCCTGGCGTCGAAGAACGCCATCTTGATCGTCGAGTTCGCGCGCGAGCTCGAGATGGCGGGGATGTCCACGTTGAAGGCGGTGATCGAGGCCTGCCGCCTGCGGTTGCGGCCAATCCTGATGACGTCGCTGGCCTTTATCATGGGCGTCGTTCCGCTGGTCTTGTCGACGGGCGCCGGCGCGGAGATGCGCCATGCGATGGGCATCTCGGTGTTCTTCGGGATGTTGGGCGTCACGCTGTTCGGCTTGTTCCTTACGCCGCTGTTCTACGTGCTGGTCAGGGCCCTCGGCAAAGGAAAACCGCTGCGCTCGGCCGCGCACCACGAAGCGCCGATGATCGTTCCCCATCACCTTGAAACCAAGAATCCGGAGGGCCAGCCATGACAGGTCAAAGAAGTGCGATCGCCATCGCGGTCGGTATGTTCCTATTGTCGGCGTGTTCGCTCACGCCCGTAGAGCAGCGTCCAGGCATGGACATCCCGGCGCGGTTCGCCGAGGCCGACCGCCTGGCGTCCTCGCGGCTGATGCCGGAGGAAGATTCCGGCCGGTGGCTGCCGGCGGAACCGGCCGACGAACAGCGGCCCTCACCGTGGTGGAACGTCTTTGGAGACCCCGTGCTGGTGCGGCTCGAAGAGGCGGCGCTGAAGGCCAATCCCGACGTCTCCATCGCGATGGCGAGGATCAAGCAGGCCCGGGCGTTGACCTCCGGCAGTGAATCGGCGCGTTTGCCGGAGGTTCACGCCGGCTTCGGTCCGGGTCGTCAACGCACCAGCGCCGCCGCCGCTGGCCGTGGGGATGACACGCCGGGTGCCACGCAGACACTATGGCGCGCTCAAGCTACGGTGGCGTACGAGGTCGACATCTTCGGCCGCGTCGCATCCGGCGTCGAGGCCGCCAAGGCGGACGAGGCGCGCCAGCAGGCGCTCGCGCATCAAATGCTGCTGATCGTCCAGGCCGACGTCGCGGGGACGTACTTCAGTCTGCGGCAGCTGGAAGGCGAGTTGCGGCTGCTGAAGGAAACCGTGATATTGCGACAGGACGCGCTTGCGCTGCTGGAACGAAAGATCGATGCCGGCGCCGTCGCCAGCGTCGTGGTCGACCAAGCGAAGACGGAGTTGTTTTCCGCCCGCGCCGAGCAGCTTGCCGTGGCGCGGCAACATGCGTTGACCTGTCACGCGCTGGCGATCTTGCTGGGCAAGTCTCCGGCGGCGTTCGCGCTCGAGGCCAAGCCGCTGGAACACGTCGCGATCCGCTTGCCGCCGGGAGTGCCTTCCACCTTGCTGGAACGCCGTCCGGATATCGCGGCGGCGGAGCGGGCCATGGCCGCCGAGAACGCGCGCATCGGCGTGGCCAAGGCGGCGTTCTTCCCGTCGCTGTCGTTGACCGGCGCGCTTGGGTACGAGTCCGCGGACCTCGGCAATCTGACCAACTGGTCGCAGCGGACCTTCCTGTTGGGGCCTTTGGTGGGAACGGCCCTGAGCATGCCGATTTTTGACGGCGGCAGGCGCAAGGCCGACCATGCCCGCGCCCGCGCCGTCTACGAAGAGCGGGTCGCGGTGTACCGGAAGACGGTGCTGCAGGCCTTCCGCGAGGTCGAGGATGCGCTGGTCTCCCTGCGCACCCTGGATGAACGGGTCGCGCATCAGCAGGGAGCGCGGCTGGCGTCGTCGCGCGTCGCTTTGTCGATGAAGGCCAGGTTCGACGAAGGCGACATCGACTACCTTGCGGTGGTCGACGCGGAACGCACGCTGCTGCGCAGCCACCAATCGCTGATCCAGTCCGAAGGCGAACGGGCGCGGGCGACCGTCGACCTGGTGCGCGCCTTGGGCGGCGGCTGGGAAGCCTCCCGGCGTTAAGCAAATTTATCTAACATTGTAATTTGGAGATTTTCACATGTCCGTTTCAGATTTATTCAAGCCACTGATTCTCTTGCATGGGCCGGCGATGAGGAACCGCTTCATGTTGGCGCCGTTGACCAACCAGCAAAGCGGGTATGACGGCATCGCGTCCGAATTCGATCAAAAATGGATCGCCCAGCTGGCACAAGGCGGCTATGCGCTGATCCAAACCTGTGCCACCACCGTTGAAGCCGGCGGCATCGCCTTCGCGCGGCAGTTGGGCATCCACAGCGATAGCCATTTGCCCGGGCTGACCGCGCTGGCCACCTCCATTCGGGAGGGCGGCGGCCTGTCCGCGGTGCAGCTGCACCACGCCGGGCACCGCGCCAATCCGGAATTGGGCGGCGTTCCGTCGCCCGCCTCAGGCGGCACCTTGCCCGGCGTCCGGGCGTTGACGACGGAGCAGGTGGAGCGCATCCGCGACAGCTTCATCGCCGCCGCCGTGCGGGCGGAGCAAGCGGGCTTCGACGGCGTCGCGGTGCACGGCGCGTTCGGGTGGATACTGTCGGAATTCATGTCCCCGTATCTGAACGATCGCACCGATCGGTACGGCGGCAGCGTCGAGAACCGGGCCCGTCTCACGATCGAGGTGATCGAGGGGATACGCCGGGCCTGTGGTCCCGATTTCCAGATCGGCTGGCGCTTGTCGATCGAGCGTTATGGCCTGCAGCTTGAGGAGTTGCGCGACATCACCGCCGAAATCCTTGACCGCGAGCTGATCGACTATCTTGACCTAGCGCTGTGGGATTCGGCGCAGGTGGTCCAGGATGGATCGTTCCGCGGCAAGACGATGCTCAGCGTCTTCACGGAGCTGCCGCGCAAGGGGGTTCGTGTCGGGGCGGCGGGACGGATCATGGGCGCCACGCGTGCCGCGCAGTTGCTGGACGAAGGGTGCGACTTTGTGTTGATAGGGCGGGCCGGTATCCTGCAGCGGGACTTCCCGCTCCAGGTTGAGGCGAACCCACAGTACGACAGCCCGAGGCTGCCCGTGACGGCGGAGTATTTGCGCAAGGGGGGATTGAGCGAGCGCTTCATCCATCACATGCGTGGATGGCAGACGTTCGTCGTGCCGGACTCAGTGTAATCCGGTTGGGCCGCGCCCCCGGTTATCCGAAACGCGGCCCTACGGCTCTTCAGCGGAAGCGCTTATTTGACCAGCAGTCCCTCCGCCTCCAGTGACGCACGGACGCAGCTTCTTTGCTCCATGCGCGACAGGAAGGCTTGAATCCCAGCGTAGCCGGAGATGTCGATGCCCACGCGCGACGGCCAGCTCAGGATGTTATACAAATAGGCATCCGCGACCGAAAACTGTTCTCCCAGCAGATAGACGTTGTCGGACAGGTGGGCGTCGATATACGCGAACCTGGGGCCCAGGTTGCCTTCGGCGAAGCTGGTTTTAGAGGCCTTGTCGACGAACGGGGAGAACATCACGGCCATGCCCTTGTGCAGATCGGTGGCGATATAGTTCAACCACGACATCGCGGTGTAGCGCTCCCTGGTGCCTGCCGGCGGCAACAGTTTGCTTGCCGGATGTTGATCCGCGATCCACTGCAAGATGACGGCGCCTTCCGTGAGGACTTCGCCGTCGTCGAGCCGCAACGCCGGCACCAGGCCTTTCGGCGTGACCTGCAAATAGTCGCCTTCAATGGTCCGCTTGGTGCTGAAGTCGACTTTGACCAGATCGAACCGCTGGCCGGTTTCTCGCAATGCGATCTGCGATGCGAGTCCGCAGGAGCCGGGGGAATAATATAATTTCATCGCTTATGCCTCGAGTATTTCCAGCTTGTGCGTCATGCGGATCGCTTTGGAGAAGTTGGCCCGGTTGACCGACGTCCTGGTCGCGACGTCATGCAGTTTCTCGACTTCTTCGCGGGTCGCATCGGTGCGCAGGCGAACCACATACGACACTTCGTCGAAGCCGGGGTTCACGGCATCGTCGAGGCCGAGGAAACCACGCAGGTCTATCCGGCTGTCGGTGTCGATCTCCAGGCTGTGGATGGTGATCCCCATGGCCGCCGCGTGGGCGGCGTAGCCGACCGACATGCAGGCGTTGAGCGCGGCCAGCAACAGTTCCTGGGGATTTGGCGCAGTGTCCGTGCCCAGTAATTCCACCGGTTCGTCGGCGGCGATCTCAAAGTTGCGGACATGCCGTTCGCCGCCGATGTCGTAGTGGCTGACCGTGGCGATGCTGCGGGTCTGATGCTGCCACTTGGTCTTGACGTTGCAGCGCACATCGCCCTGCGCCGTATCGTCGGCGACCTTTTGCACGAACTGCCGCAGGTGGGCCACATTAATGCCGTTTACTAAGTTACTCATGTCTTGCCTTTCAATAGTGCCGCTGAGCGGCGGGTTTTTATCGGGGGAGGTCGAAGTCCGCAGCATGGTGGCGCTCGCGGAGTTGTTCGGACGGTTGGCCGATGATGCGATTGACCATGCGGCCGCGCCGCACGGCGGGACGCTGGGCGACCTCGGCGCGCCAGCGTTGGAAATTCTCGTAATGGTCGGCCGCGAGGAAGGTGCCGGAAGTGCCATAGATGTCGTTCTGCGACACGGCGCCGTACCAGGGCCACACCGCCATGTCGGCGATCGAATAATCATCGCCCGCCAGGAAACGGTGGCTCGCCAGATGGCGGTCCAGCACGTCGAACTGGCGTTTGACTTCCATGGCGTACCGGTCGATGGCGTACTTAATATGGATCGGCGCGTAGGAGAAGAAATGCCCGAAGCCTCCGCCCACGAACGGCGCGGCCCCCACCTGCCAGAACAGCCAGTTGAGCGCCTCGGTGTTGGCCTTGTGGTCCTTCGGCAGGAAGGCGTCGAATTTGCGCGCCAGGTATAGCAGGATGGCGCCACTCTCGAAGACGCGCGTCGGCTCGGCCGTGGAACGGTCCAGCAGCGCCGGAATCTTCGCGTTGGGGTTGAGCTCGACAAAGCCGGAGCCGAACTGGTCGCCTTCGAAAATATTGATCAGCCATGCGTCGTATTCCGCCTCGTGGTGGCCGAGCGCAAGCAGCTCCTCCAGCAGAATGGTGACCTTCACGCCGTTTGGCGTGCCCATCGAATACAGCTGCAGCGGATGTGCGCCGACCGGCAGCGCCTTGTCGAACCTGGCGCCGGCGGTCGGCCGGTTGATGTTCTGGAACTGTCCGCCATTGCCGGCTTCCCAGGACCAGACCTTCGGTACCTGGTAGCCGGCGGGCAGATTGATGGCTGGATTCTTGTCTGACATGAGTGCCTCCTTTTTCTTTGATGGAACGATCTTAACCATGTCGTACAATCTGAAAAAGCCCCCTAAATCGATCGTACTGTTCTGTATAGCGAACAATGGAAAAGCATGAACAACAAGTTCCAAGCCATGGAAGTTTTCGTCGAGGTGGTGGACGCCGGTGGGTTCACGCGCGCGGCGGAGAAAATGAAACTACCCAAAGTGACGGTGTCCACCTTGATCAAGCTGCTGGAAACTTCGCTTGCCGTGAAGCTGCTGCACCGGACCACGCGGCGCGTCAGCGTGACGGCCGACGGCGCGGCGTATTACGAGCATTGCCTGAAGATCCTGTCGCAGGTGCGCGAGGCAGAGGAGTCGTTAACGAGTACCCGTCTCAGTCCGAGCGGGAGGTTGCGGGTGGATGCGCCCACCGGCCTCGCGAGCGAGGTGCTGGTGCCGGCGCTAGCGGATTTCTTCGCCCGCTATCCCGACATCCGGCTTGAGCTGGGGTGCAGCGATCGATGGGTGGACCTGATCGGCGAGGGCGTGGACTGCGCGGTACGGGGAGGCGAGATCACCGATCTCAATTTGATCGCGCGGCGCGTGGGCGGCATGCGGTACGTGACTTGCGCCTCGCCGGCCTACCTCGCGCGTAGCGGCCGTCCGATGCACCCGGACGATTTGCAGCGGCACCATTGCCTGGATTATTTTTCGGCGCGGACGGGAAGGATCTATGACTGGGACTTCACCCGCGGTGGCGAGCAGGTGCGGGTCACGCCGCGGAGCCACTTCGGGTTGAACGATAGTTATGCCTACGCGGCGGCCGGCGTGTCGGGACTGGGCATCGTGCAGATGGCGAACTTCCTGCTGGAGCCAATGATCCGCGACGGGCGACTGGTATCGATCCTGGATGACTGGAGCAACGAACCGATGCCCGTCCACGTCGTCTATCCGCAGAACCGCCACCTGTCGACGAAAGTGCGCGTGTTCGTCGATTGGGTCGCCGAACTGTTCGCGAATCATCCCGGCATGCGCGAGCCCCACCGGTAGGAACCGCCGATCAGTCTACCGACCGGTTCCTCGGCAGCGTTGCGTAGTCCGTGTACCCGGTCGCTTCCTGGCTGTAGTAGGTTTCCATCCGATCCTGGTTCAGCGGCGCGCCGTGTCGCAGTCGATGGACCAGATCGGGGTTGGCCAGGAACGGACGGCCGAAGCTGATCGCATCCGCTAGCCCGCTGTCGAGGTCGGCCTTGGCGCGCGTCAGGTCGTAGTCGCTGTTGAGAACAATCGGTCCATGGAAATGCTGGCGGATCAGCGGCGACAGGCGCGACACGTCGGTCGCGCCGAACGTTCCGTCCGGCCCGAGCTCGCGCAGTTCCAGAAAGGCGATACCGATGCCGTTCAGGATATCCGCCGCTGCGGTGAAAAGTGGTGCGGGATTGCTGTCGTCCACGCCGTAGCTTTCGCCATTGGGCGACAGGCGCACCGCCGGGTGATCCGCGCCGACGGCGTCCGCCACCGCCCGCGTCACCTGACCCAACAGGCGTACGCGGTTTTCGATACCGCCGCCCTACTCGTCGCTGCGTGCGTTGCTGCTGTCGCGCAGGAATTGGTCCATCAGTTGACCGTTCGCGGCGTGGATCTGGACGCCATCGAAACCGGCGGCGATCGCATTCCTGGCGGCGCGCACATAGTCGGCGATGAGGCCGGGAATCTCATCCACCGCGAGGGGCCTGGCGGTCTCGAAGGGCTTCTTACCGTCATAGGTGTGGGTGTTGGTGCCGACGAGATATTGAACCAAGCGGCCGAGATTTGCTGACCCAGCTAAATTCGCCCAAACCCAAGCTTAGTGCGGCTTCCCGTGGCAGAGCCTGGGTCAAAGCATAATCGGCGCTGTGGGGCAATATCTCGTCGGCGTCTACAAGCAGGGCAAAGGGGGAATTGCTCTGTATTAATGTTCATTCGCTTGCTCCTCTACTTTCGCGCGCGAAAGTCGTCGGGGCAGCGGTCCGCCACGACTTTCAAATAGCGCTTGCTCTTGATTGCCGGGCACAGGGCGCCGACGACGTCGCCCTTCGCGTTGAGCACGATGTGACCGGTGTTGCCGAATTCATCCAGTGATGAAATCAGCTCACCGTCGATCTCGCCGGCCGACGCGATGTACTCCTCGGTGCTCAAGCCGTGGCGACGCAGCACGGCATCGGCCTGGATGCGCCGTCGCCGCGATTCGGCGCGGTCTATCCACCTGATCGCACCCATGCAGGCCAGCGCGAGAAGCACCCCAATACAGACCAAACCTAGTTCATTCATAGATCATCGTCCCTGTTGCCTCGTTATGTGGTTACGGCTTCGACTTCTTGTCTTCCTTGGAACCGAACAGGTCGAGGTGGACGTTGTCCTGGTGCTCGGCGGCACTGTCCGCGTGAGGCTTGTCGCTTGGTCCTTTCAGTCCGGGGATCTGCGCGTCGCGCCGCAGCTGGTCGGCGGCCTTGTCCTTGCCGGAAGCGACCGTAGCGGCGATAACCGCCTCCTGGCGGTAAATGGCGTCCATCTTCGCGTCCACTGCGGAATTCACCTTGGCCTCGACCTCGTTGGCCACCTGGCCCTGATGGTAGCCCTGCGCGCCCACGGCGCCGAGATGCTTGCGTTGCGCCGCGGCTGTGCCGTCGCCCACCTCGGACTGATGGCGGCGATGCTCGCCGTCGACCGTCTTGCCGGATAGGGCGGGGGAGCGATCCTGCACATCCTGCAGATTGGTCGACACGCGCGCCGGCGTCGGCATGGCATCGAAGCTGGTCTCGGCTAGATAGGACGCTGCCATGCGGGCGGCGCGGTCCGGATCGGTCTGGTACAGCATGTTGAAGGCGTCGAGCTTGCCGTCCTGGTGCAGCCGGTCTGCCAGATAACCCGTGTAGTCCATGGACGAGTGCAGCCATTGCTCCTGCACAGTACTCGCCTGCTGGGACAAGACGAAGGCCTGGGAGCGCGCAGCCTCGGCGTTGCGCGTGTGCTGGATCGCGTTGGTCAGCGCCGCCTCCTCGCCCTTGACGGACTCGGTGCGGTTCTGCTGGCCCCACTGGTAGGCCTCGGAGGTACGGAAGTCGGCCGAGAGGGCCTGCTCGGACGTCACGTTGTGGCTTTGCAGCTGATCGTTGGCGTAGGCCACCGCCGCGTCGAAGGTCTTCTGCTTGCTCGCGTCGTCGATCTTCTGCGAGTTGATGCTGGTCTCGGCGCTCACAGAGGCCCGGCCGGATAAGGGTAGGATAGAGGCGAGTCCGCCGCCGACAGTCGCCTCGACTGACGCCCTGCCGCCGGTGGCCAGCGTGCCCACGATGCGCTGGCCGACGGAGCTGCTGGCCGACAGGCCCAGCTTCTCGTTGACGTTTTCGGCTATCTGTTGCAGCCGCGACACCGCCATGCCGGAGCGGGTTCCACGCGAGGCGTCGTGCAGGTTGTTGGTGCCGTGCTGGTCGGAGAACGCCTTGACGATGCCCATGCGTTCCACGAGCGCGGCGGTCCGCATCTGGGTCGCCGCAGCCGTCTCGCGGATCGCCGACTCCTCGCGCTGGCCAGCCTCGCTGCTCAACGCGTTGCCGATCTTCTGTCCGAAGTTGGCGCTCAGGCCCAGCGTGCTCTGGTTGCCCTGGAAGCGGAATTCGCCGTTCTGGCCGAAGATGGAGGTGCCGGCCGCGTTGCTCACCCGGCTGAAGCCGGACGCCATCGAGGGCGCCGTGTCGTAGTGGTTGGAATTGACGTTGTTGCTGGCCGTTGTGTCCAGGGACACGTTGCCTTGGCTGATGTTGCCGGTTGCAACGCTGCCGGCGGAGCCGTCAACGCCGCCCTTCGCCGGCCCAATCGCGGCACTGAATAGCGCCGAACCGCCGATCTCGCCGCCTTTGACCAGGGCGTAGGCGATCAGCGGCAAGAACAGGGTCAGATACCCGGCCATCGCCGATTCGGACAGGCCGCGTTGGCTCATCTGGCCGATGTTGACCAGGTTGACGGCGGCGGCCGTGGTCGTGGATTCGGCGACGCCGACCAGGGTGGAGCGGGAAACCGTCGTCATGGCGAAGTTGAGGATCGCGTACAGCGGCGGTATCAACTGGACCCACACCAGCGACATCACGTAGGCCTTGAGGATCTTGCCGGCTTGCTCACCCGCCACGATCAGCAGGAGGATCACCAGAGGAAACACAGCATAGCAGATGAGTTCGATCACGTTGCGGATCACCGGCGCTGCCCTCTCGGCCACACGCGCCATGGTGAGGTAGTTCGTGTTGGCGGTCATTTCGGCCTGGGACTGGGCGGCGGCGACGATGGCCGCGCTGGGGGCGTCGAGGTGCTGCGCCGAGACCATCTGCGAATCGCGCACCGAATTGAGGGTCATGTTCTGGCGCAGCATGTCGGTGGCAGACTTGGCGATGTTGGTCAGCTGGGTGTAGGTGCTGGTGATCTGGTAGCTCAGGGCGGCGCCCGCCGCCACGTTGTCGATCGCATGGGGGTTGAGGACGCGGCCGCGTGTCTGCATGGTTTGCTTAATTTCGGCACCCCAGCGATTGTTCAGATCCGTGTAGGCGGCCGCGCAGACCATGCTGCCGGTCGGCGACGTCGACATCCTGGCGCTGAGCGTGTTGGAGGTGTTCGACATCACAGTCCAGGCGTCGTCGGCGCGCGCGAACACATCCTGCGATATGCGGCCGTTGATGATGTCGTAATAGGTGCAGCTGTTGATGAAAGAAATCAGGTCGTCCCGGAAGGAAGTGTTGGTCGGCACGGTCTGCAGCGTGTCGACCAGCACGGTGTTGCCGAACATGATGCCGTTCTTTTGGAACTGCAGGTCGTTGGGCAGGGCGAATACCGCTTCGAACGTGCGTGTCAGCGTGTCGCCGACGTGGGAGGTGACCGAGGCGAAGAAGGCTAGGCCGATCGGCACGTTCGAGCGCACCGTGGGCGGCGAGGTGCCGGTTCTGTCGATCAGGACCACGTCGGCCTTGGGGACCAGGAGCAGGGAGTGGATGATGACGACCATCAGCAGCCACCGGAAGAACTCGATAGGGTCCTGCGACTTGCCGGTGGCCATGCCCGCGATGAAGACGAGGAAAGCGAGCATGGCGACCAGCCGGAAGACATCGAGGAAGTCGCCGCTGGCGGTGATGGCGGCGATGCCATCAATCAGCGTGGCCAGCTGGTCGACATTGAAATAAGCGTATACATCGAAACTGGCCATCGCTAGCTCCCGTTATTTTCCGGCGGAGGCGAAGCGCAGGTTGCCGGCGAGGTTGGCGGGCAGGCTCGCCATCAGATTGCGTTCCATGTAGATCACCTCCTCGGCGATCTTGTTGACCGACTCGACCTTCGAGTAGGCCAGCCGCACCTCCTCGCGCGCATCCGCGCGCAAGCGGTCGACGTTGGCCGACATGGTTTTCATGTCCTCGATCGCCAGCGCGGGGGCGCCGGAGGAGGCCTGGGAGTAGGCCTGTTTGATCTGGTGCGTGGCCTGGACGATGTACTGGTAGGCGTATTCGGCGGCGATGAGGTCGGCGTACTTGCCGATCCAGATCGTGTCCAGGCCCACGTTGGGGGCGGCCGTCGACACCGCCAGCGCCTTGTAGACCGGCAGCCCGGTGATATTGATGAACGCGATCTCGTCGGGGATAAGGGCGATGTTGTTCTTGAATTTGTTGGCGATCGCCAGCAGTTTCGTCTCCACCTTCTGCGCGAACGGCGTCACGGCCAGCTCGTCATCGGAAAGCACGAGACATCCTTCCGGCGTGGTGCTGTCGACGCAACCGTAGACCGGCAGCTTGCCGTTCTCGTTACCCCGGATGAACTGCTGGATGGTGATGGCCTTGGGCTCCTTGTACAGCGGCGGCTGGTCAGCGGCCTGGTCGGGGGAAATGATGGTGGTGCCCGAGAGGGCCATCAGGATCTTGCGGTCGTCGACGTCCAGCCCCGCCAGCCGCGACAGCGCACGCCAGGCGATATTGCCCGGCTGGACCTGCTCCTTGGTGGCCGGATCGGTCACGGCGGATATGGCCGCGTTGACCTTGGCGTTGTCGCCCTGCACCGCCTCGCGCGCCTCGCTGTGATCGGTGAACAGGCCGGTGACCGGGGCCGTCACCTTGGCGAAATACTGCGCGGAACGCTGCCAGTCCCCGCCCACGCCACGCGCCACGGCCTCGCCGGCCTCGCAGGAATTGATGTTCATCGCATTGAGTTCCTGCGCGGTCTGCTGCAGCTCGGTGAGGGTCTTGTTGATCTGCGGGCTGATCGAATCGAGCGCCAGCTTGAAGGCATAGGAGACCGCGCTGGAGCCGATGTTTTTCATCATGCTCACGAGCTCCGACTTGGAAATGAACGAGAACGATCCGGCGTAGAGGTCGATGCCGCCGCAACCCATCTTCAGGCTGGGCAGCTTGACGCTGCCGGGATTGTAGTTGCGCTGCGGCGGGCGCATGAACAGGTTGCCGCCGGTGACGACGTTCATTCCCTGGGCGCGGTAGGCGCCGGGGCCGGTGACGTTACCGAAGGTGCCCATGTCGTCGAACAGCTGCTGCATGCCGTTGTCGCCGGCGTTGGCGGCTTGGCTCAGAAACGCTGCGGCCAAGGCCCAGGCGATAATTTTTTTGGTGATCATGATCAATACTCCTGGCCGGGTTGAGTGGATGTGAGGACGTAGACGCGCTCCATGATCTCCTGCAGCGACATCAGGCCGTACCCGACCGGCTGGACCTTGCCGGACCGCTTGTCGGCCAAGAACACCGCAGGTACGGTGGAGACGTTCAGGTTGGCGGCCGAACCGTTGTCCAGCTTGGCGTTGGGGAACTCGGGAAGGGTGCCGCCGTCGAGCGAGACAGGGAAGATCTCGATGCCGGAGTTGCGCTGGTACATGCGGAGAATCGGCGCCAGCTGGTGGCAATAGGTGCAGTTGCCACGGAAGTAGAAAAACAGCCCGTGCGACTGCGCCAGCTGCTCCGAGGCGGCGGTGCGTCTGCCGTCCCGCTGCGCGTCGTAGGCGGCGATCGCCATGGCGTTGGTGGGCCGGCTGCGCAGGCTGTAGTCAAGTTCGGGTGTCGTCCACACGGTCCGCCGGAACACGTCGGAAAACCGGCTGGCGCGGTCCATCGCGTACTGCTGCAGGAACAGGTATTCCTTGACCGCCTCGGGACTCTGCTGCTCTACCGCCACGGCCAGCAGGCGCTCGATTTCCTTGCCCAATTCCTTGTTGGTCATCTGCGCATATGGCTTGGTCTTGGCCTTGGGCGGCACCTCCTCGGTCTTGGGCGGCTTGGGAGGCGCGTACCAGAGGAACCCGCGGTCCGGATCGGACCAGGAGGACGCGCTCCAGTAGGTCTGAGGACCGTCGGCCGAGCGTGCCGCCGCCGACGCTGCAAGCAGTACAATCATTGTCGTCAGAATCTTCATTTGGTCCTCCGTGTCAGCTTGGATGGGGGATAGCCGTCGGCGCAGATGTTCATCTGCGTCGACCATTTGTAGGGGGCCGGCATGGCGGTGCCGGGAAGCAGCGCGGCGTCTTGGGTGAAATCGAGCTGGACGCGCCCGCAGTCTGGCTGCTGGAACAGGTAGACGCGCTGGATGACCAGCTGCAGGGCGCCCGTCGCGTTGAGGCGGCGGCGGGTCTCGTCGGCGACAGGGCCGCCGACGGTGCCGGACGCTCGCCCGTCGGCGAGGGCCTGGCGCACCAGCTGGGGCGGGGTTTTGTTTTCCTGGGCGCCGGCCGACAGCGATGCCAGCAGGAGGAGGGGGAGTAGGTGCTTCATGGCGGGCTCCTAATGGCCGAAGTAGGAATTGACCTTGTCCGCCGCGCGGCCCAGGACTTCGGGCTCGTTCGGCCCCTTGGGGACGATGTCGGCGTAGAAGTCGCTGAAATCGACGGTGGACAGGTCCATGGTCTGGAACTGGGTGATCGTGATGCCCTGGCACGACGGGGACTCGGGTGTGCCCCAACCGATGCCGGGCAGTTGGACCCGGGCCGCTTCGTTGATGATCTTGGAGATCTTGCTGTTGAAGCAGCAATAGGTCTCCTTGTTCTGCACGCAGATCTTCGCGAAGAGCAGGCTGATCTTCTTGGAGCAGTATTCGCCGACGTAGTGGCACAGGGAATTGCCGCGCCTTACTCCAACCAGTACTTCTTCGCTGTCGCAGGACAACATTTCCTGTACCACCATGTAGCTGATGGTCAGTGCAAGGACGGTGGGATCGGACACTGCGACCAATGTCGTTTTCATTCCCCCACCGCTGAGGACATCGAGCGCGTATGCACTCCCGCCGAATATGGCGAGATTCGTCAGCCCGTTCGTGGGATGCTTTGTCCCTTTGCAACAGTTCTTGAGAACGCTTTTCGAGCAGCGGTTGTCCTGTCCCTTGAAGACCTGGAATGTGGATTCGTCCACATAGACGCCGGCCTCGCGCGCGATCTCCATGCCCGTGACGGCTTTGGCGAAGTCCGGGTCGGGCACGGCACCGGTGTCGAAGCAGTTCCCCTCGATGCAGAACTGTTGCCCACCGCAGTTGACAACAGTGTTGCTGGTGGCGGGAGCTACCTTGCACGAATATTCCCGCTGTTCAGTGATGCACTGGAACACGCCGTTGATTGTCACGCCCTGTTCGCAGACCGTGCTGGCGACGGTGCAGCCCGTGGCGACCGGCGAGGCGCAGGTATCCGAAATGCCGTCCTCGATGCAAGCATAGTCGGTGGTGTTTTCCCAGCACGGCCGTGTCACCTCCATGCCGTCGATCGTGACGGTGGCCGGGCCGGAGGTACAGGCCTGGCTGATGATGCCGCACGACTTGGCCGCGAAGGCGTCATATGAAAAGACCAGGGCGGCCAACAGTAAAAGTGTGCGCATGCGGCCTCCTAGTTGGTGATCACGGCACCGTTGCCGTCCAGTTCCGCGCACGCGCTGTTGTCCCAGTGGTCCTGGAAAACGGGCACGTTCACGCGCGCCGTGAAGTGGCCGTCCGGCGTGAAGCAGTTCTCGTTGGTGCGGGGCGCATCGGTGCATGCCTGGATTGCCTGCCGAGGTGGATCGGAGCTTGCCGGCGTGGGCGGCGCGCTGCAGGTGGATGCGTCATAACCATGCAGAACCTCGCTTCCGGTGCAGTCCCTGTAACAGATATTGGTTTCGACGCCGGTACCGTGACCGTTATCCGCGCACAGTGCCGTCTCTGTGCGGTACGCGTTCGCGTGGGGGATGGTCAGCTGGTCGCCGCGCACCTGGCCGGCGTCGCAATAGCCGTACCGAAGGTCCGCGCTGCCCTGGCCTGCGAACCGCTGCCAGGTATAGGTGACGCTCAGCGTGGCGCTGCAGCGGTTCTCGGTGACGAGCCGGCCGACTTGACAGCGCTCGGTGTCGTACCGCTCCGGCTGATTGGTGGTCTGGTTGGTGCATGCCGTGTAGGTCCCGCTCAGCCCGGACATGCCGGCCGTGTGCGATGGCGCGGTATTGCGGATGTTGTTGCCCTGGATGATGAGCGGGTCGTTGATCTTGTCGATGGTGTAGGTCGGCCTGGTGCTTGGATTGCCGGCGACGTAGTTGACGGTCTCGCATTCTGCATTCTTGTAGGCGTCGCTGCCGGGCACGTACGCGGCGCAGGCGGCGATCTTGTTCTGGCCGGGGGCCGTCAGGTTCGTCCCGTAAAAGCCTGTCAGGCTGCTGGTGGTGCCCGCGTCCTGGCCTGGCACATTCGTCATCGCGCCGGCGTTGATCCCGTTCTTGATGTCCGTGTTGGCAGGCTTGTACGATTTTCCGTCATTGAAGGCCTGGCCCTGGGTACTCTGGGCCAGCAACAATCCGTTGCCCGCCCACAGGCCGCCGAGCAGCAGCAGCTGCATCGCGGCCCTCACAGCTGCCCCCGGATCTGCTTGAGCCGCGCCTCGGCCAGCCGCGCGAAGCGCGGATCGGCCTGTTTGGCGAGATGCTCCAGGGCGTAGTCCAACGTCACGTCGCCGGCGACCCGCGCGAACGTGTTGTTCGCGTCGCAGTCGCGGCCGCAGGTCTTCTCATCTTCGGGACGCACGGACAGCACGAAGCTCGGCACCTGAACGACATTGAAGCGCCTGAACAGCGTGGGGTCGATCTGGAACTGCGCGCCGGGGTGCTTGCGGATGATGGCGGCGGTCAGCTCGGCGGTCTTCTTGAACGACCCGTCGACCATGCCCCGCAACACCAGCGTGGCGCCGGCCTTCCCAGCCTGCGCCGCCAGGCGGTCGAGCGAGGACGGCGGCATGGTCAACGACACGAGCACGAACAGTCCGGCGTCGGGGCGCTGCTCGGCTTCGTAGCGCTTGGCGATCGCCGAAGGGTCGGGGGAGGCGAGGGCAGGGGGGCGCCCGACGTCGGGCAAGGGCACCCGCAGCTGCTGCGCCTGGCGCTCCGCTTTGGAAATGGCCGCCGCCGAGCGCGGCGCCTGCTTGCCGGACTCGCGCGCGATCGCCGCGTCGCTCGGCAGCTGCTGCGCGCCCGCGACCAGGCTGGCGGAGATGGCCAGAAGGAGCGCGCCTTTCGCGCGCGAAAGTTCAAATGCTTTGCTCATGGTTTCCTCCTGCGGTTGCCTGCTACTTGACCCAGCCGTAAATACGCTCGCAGCAGTTCCGCTTGCGATACATCATGTACGCGAAATCTTCGCCCTTGATCGGATACTCCTTACCGGCGCTCCACAAATGCGTCGTGCGTCCCATCGGCTGGCAGCAGCGCCCGTCAGGCCCCTTGCCCTGGCTGCTGGGGTACAGCATTGAATACTTGTAGATCCGCTTGTCGAGTACCGGGGCGGGATACATGCCGCACCAGCCGGCGATGCCGTTGCCGGCGAAGGCGAGGAACTCCCGGTGCAGCTTCATCGCATAGCGCTGCATGATCAGGGACGAGGCCTGCACGCCGCCGACGTGCGACTGCACATGGCCGTTGAGCGGGTACATGGAGCCCTGGCAGCCGCCGCACCACTGCATGGGCGAGAGGGGGAAGCCGGCGGTCGCGGCGATGCAGTCAGCTGCACAAGCGGCCTGGGCGGCCGGATTGGCGAACAGGAATACATCCGGGCTCAGGATGACGGCCAGCTCGTCGTCGTTCCACGAAGGGTCCAGTTCGGTGACGTAGGCGATGTCGAACCCGCCCTGTTCGAGGCAGCTGGTCTCGGAGAGGACTTCCAGCCAGTACAACACCGGATTGACGTACCAGTGGGCCTGGTAGAGGGAGGTGTTGGACGACCGGCGGCCTCGGTTGCCCTGCGACACGGAAGGACTCGGCGCGATGCCGGCGCCAATCGTGACGCCGCCGAGGGAGGTGAAGCACCAGGGCGTGCGCGTGACGTCGACCTGGCGCGCCGGTTCCCAGAAACCGATACTGATGCCGATCTTGCCGAACGGCGGAGGGCCGCAGGCGCAGATCGGCGAGCCGACGTTCTCGATGTCCTCCTGGCCCATCTGCAGGATCGGGGTGCTGCCGATGCTGATCGGGAAAATACAGGACCAGCAGATGTCCGTGATCGGGTTCAAGAACTTGCCCGCGCACGTCGACGCGGCAACGGCGGGGCGGCCCGCGCACAGCAGCGCCAGGAGCAGGGCCAGGGAGCTATAGAGCGATTTCATCGATTCTCAACCTTGTTCCTTCCTGCGACACGATCGCCGGCACGTGTTGGATGCCCAGTTTGCGGATCAATGCGCCCTGTTGATCGAAGTACACTGGGGTGTCCCACTTCTTCATCAGATCGAAGTAGCTGCCGCCCACCAGGATCGGCTTGGCGAGGCCTTCTCGCGAGTCGAAATAGCGCTTGGCGAACGCCACCTGGTTCTTGTCGCGGGCGTCAAAAAACACCAGCGGCCTGGACAAACCGACACGGTCCAGAGGATTGATCGTCGTGCCGGCCGCCACCAGGATCTGGCCGCGCTCGTCGGTGACGTTTTCGTCCACCGTGAAGGTCGGGTCGTAATACTGCGTGCGATTCCTGGAGGCCCGCGTGACGCTGCCGAGCGGCTCAGGGTTCAGCAGCTTGCGCTTGATCTTCTCGGCCTGATGCTGCTGGTAGCGCAGCGCCTCACCGCTGGCCACCTTCTCGGCCACGCGCTTTTCGATCCACTCCAGCATGTCAGGCTCGGTGACCTCGTAGGTGGTGCCGATCTTGCCGTAGTCGACCGCGCCTGCGTTGGTCAGGAAGAGGGCGAGCGCGATGGCTGCGCCGGCGGCGAGTTTGTCAGAAAATCGCATATGCTTTCCCGACAATGCGGGTGGACTGGATCAGGCCGGTAACGCTGTATCGGCTGTCGAGGCTGTCGGGATGGGAGGCGGCGGCGTAGATGTAGCCCTGGGGGATCACGCCGGGGCGGATCGGCTCCAGCGGCACCCCATGGCTGCTGACTGTTTTCGCGTAGCCCACCGGCTTGCCGTCGATATAGACGTTGCGGCCGTTGACAGTCACCGCCTGGCCAGGCACGCCGGCGACACGCTTCACGAACGTCCAGTCGCGCCGATAGAACTGGTCGCGCTGCCATTCGAACGCGACGAAATCCCCGACGCCGGTAGGCTGCGAACCCAGCACGACGAGGTACATGAACTGCGGCAGGCTGTTTGACATGTTGAGCGCGAGGCGATAGTGGGTGCCACACCAGGCGAAGGCTGCGGCTGCGATGCCGTACGCCCACCAACGGTGGCGGGCATGCGAACCCAGCGAATGGATGGCGTAGCGCCATTGGATAACGGAAGGAATACGCATGTTGATCCTCACTTTCTGGCTAAACGGGACATGAGCGCCGGCGTCAGGTCTTCCAGATCGCCGGCAACGACGGCTTCGCGCATAAGCAGGACGCAGCCGCACTCGGCGCTCAGCTCACTCACCTCGCGGTCGAGCTGCTTGCCGAAGTCGCGGGCCTGGGACAACGCCGCCGCCCTGGAGGACTGGTCAGCACCTTTGTCAGCCAGAAGCGCCACCGCTTTCTGTTGGTTGGCCCGCACCACCGCCGCCAGATCGACCACGGCGAACCGGCCCTGGTCCTGGTGCTTGAGCCGGGGAACAACGATAAATGCGGTGTCGACGATGGCGGCCGTCGCCAGGCACAGGCCCGCAACCGCCCAGCGGGACTGCAACAGGTCATCGCGGACGGACGTCATGCCGGGCTCCCTGCGCGCTCATCGCGCTCCTGCAGGACCGCGTTGATCGCGTCCGTGACGCCGAGCCCCTGGTCGCGATATCGCTGGATCGCATTCCAGTCACCGGGATCGGTGCTGTATGCCAGCAACGTGAACGGATCGACGATCAGGCGCCCGATACCGGCCCCCATGGGAGAATTGATGTAGATCTCCGAATACAGGCCCTGCTCGGTCTTCACGGACAGCAGCACGCGCTTGGTCGCCTCGTCGAGCTTGAGCTTGCCGCCCCGGTCAAGCTGCTCGATCGATTCCTTTTTCTGCTTGAGCAGGAACAGCCAGTCGGAGTTTTCGAGCGCGGCCTGGGAGGCAGGGTTCTTGTAGTAGTCCATCACGGACTGGGTCAAGGTGCCGAAAGCGCCGCCGTACTTGCGGGCGCGGCGATAGCCCACCTCGATGAACTTGCCCGAGTTGGCGCCGTCCATCAGGTCCCACGCCTCGTCGATGATGCAGATCTTCTTGCGGTCTCGGCGGTCGTGGTACATCGCCTGGGTGATGCGGAACATCATGATGAACAGGATGACGCTCTGCAGATCCTTCTTTGAATTGAGCTCCTCCAGCTCCAGGACCACCAGGTCCTTGCTGAAGTCAACGTTGCTCTTGCCGGTGAAGTACATGCCATACATGCCTTCGCGCGTGTATGGGAACAGCTGGTCGCCGAGCCGGCGCGCGTCGCGGTCCTTGCTTTTCTTCAAAGCCTCGGCCACGTCGGTGATCTCCATCAGATTACCCTTCTCGGCCCATTTGTCGACGATCGCAATCTCGATCAGCGAACGGTCATGGTCTGTCAGCGTGCCGGAAGGCGAGGCCATCTGCGCCACCAGCGGCTTGATCATTTCCATGTCTTCCAGGATGTCGACGATGTTGTCGAAAGGGTTGACGCAGATCCGGAAGTCCGGGCGCTTGACGAACTCGATGTACTCCCCATCGTACCGGCGGCAAATCTTCTCGTAGCTGCGGCCGACGTCGATGATGAAGAGCTTGGCGCCCACGCCAAGGTAGGACGAGGCGATCTCGTTGGCCAAGACTGATTTCCCGGAGCCGGAGGACGCCGCGCAGGAAAAGTTATAGTTGCCGCCCTTGTTGTCGAACAGGTCGATGCTCATGAGCTGGCCACGCCGCCCGATCAGGTTCAGCACGGGCGTCGCGGTTCCCTTCCACTCGGCGATCATCGGCGCGAGGTTGACGGCGTTTAAGCTGGTTTTGCGGCAGCTCAGCCCCTTGCGCTTGTAGAATTTCTGCATGGTGGGCGTATAGCCCAGCGGGAGCGAGGTCAGGATGCCGGGCACCTGCATGTACTGCATCGGCACCAGGTTGAAGCCGCGCGCGCGCCAGATCGAGCGGGTAGCGGTTTCGGCGGCCTCGATCTCGGCCGGGGGCGCCATGAGCAGCACCTGGTGATACATGTCGACCTCGCCCATGCCGGCGGCGTACGACCGGTTGACCGTGTCCCAGTCGCGCTTCTTGTCCTGGAACTCGGGCAGGAAGCGCGCCATCGGCGAACTGGCGTTGGTTGTCGCCCGCGCGCCCTTGATCAGGGCAACGTTCTTGTGGTCAGCCTGCTCCAGCACCTGTATGCCCATGGTGATGACGAACGGGCAGGGATAGCCGAGCTGGCCGTGGTAGTAGTCGCCGATCAGGTTGCCCATGCCCCACAGCGGAAAGTCCTTCGGGTAACCGGTGACGCTGTACAGCCGGCTATGGACCTCGCTGGCCTCGCCTGGCAAGCCGTAGCGCAGCGACTTGCCGTCGTTGGTTGGCGTGCACACCGTGTCCTGATCGACGATCTGGTGCCGGATAAGTCGCCCCGGATCGTAGGTCTTCTTGTAGTGCGCAGAGCGGGTCAGCAGCTTGTTCGGATTGGTCAGTTCGTAGCACCAGTTGATCAAATCGGTCGGGCTCCAGTTCCAGCAATCGAAACTCGCGGCCTTGAGCGTCGCGTGGACGCCGTCGCGCATCCGCACCAGTTCCTCGATCACCTTCACGTCCCGCGGGTCGCAGTGGCGCGAGATGGACAGCACGAGCCGGAAGTCGCGCACGAGGAACGGGATGTGTGGGACGAGGCGCTTGGCGGTGCCGCGCAGGTAATATTCGATGCGGCGGCGCGCCATGGCGCGGAACAGGCCCTTGCTGCGCCGGTCGCCGTCGCCCTGGGACTCCAGGTCGTCCGTGTCGCGCAGCAGCGCGAACAACTTCATCCGGTCGATGATCCGGGAGCCCCCGTAAAGGCTGAACTGCATAAAGGTGCCGCCGGGCGCGCCCGCGATGATGGGCGCGAGCACGTTGATCATCTCCTCCGTGGCGCCGGTCTGCGGCGTGAGCTCGATCACCATGCCCAGCGCGTCGCTGTGCCCCTTCGGATCGCGCTCGCCGGTGTCGAGCACGAACAAGCCGTCGACCTCGTCGTAGGCGCAATGGGGCAGGATAGAACGGAAGCTCTCGGTGTTGGTGATCTCGCGCATGGCACGCAGCGGCGTGGGCTGATAGGGCTGCTCCTCCTGGGGTCCGAACATGTCGCGCAGAGGACTGAACAACGTTTTGAGGGCGGCGTTCATGTTCATTTCGCCTCCTCCGAGTCGCCCGGCACCACTGCGGCCTCGCGGGCGGACTGCTGCGCTTCCGCGTTGTTGCGGACGCTGGCCAGCTGGCCGCCGGCTGCGGCCTGATCGGGTTGATTAGCGGCCGCCGACGCGGTGCGCGGCTTGCCGAGCGGCTGCAGGCGCGTCATGGTCTTCTGCACCGTGGCGTCACGGCTGCGCTCCACCAGCCACTTGCCGGTGTCGAGCATCACGTACATGTAGGCCTGGTCATGCAGCGTGTCGTCCTCGTCGCGCCAAGGCGCCATCCAGATCCGGAGCATGCGCGACTGGCTGCGGATAGGCATCCCGGCCGCGAGAACGGGGAACGCGGTTGCGCCGGCAGGGGCCGGCACACCGCTGGTATCGACCTGCTGCGAGACAGGCCGCGCGGGCGCATTGTTCAGCGACGAGTTCGCGTACACGCCGCTGACGGACGTGCACGTGGTGCCGGCGGGGGCCTTACAGGCGAATTTCGAGCTTTCGGTCAGGCCCGTCATCGAGACGCAGCCGGCGAGCGCAGCGGAGATGGCAAGGGATAGGGCTAGGCGTGCGAACATGGCGGCTCCTTAGTTGCTGGACAGTCGTTGCTCAATGGCGGCGGCGGGCATGGCACCCGGCGCTTGGGTGCCATTGGCGAAAATCATGTATGGCGTCCCGAAAATGCCGGAGCTGCTGGCCAGCGCGACGTTGCGGTTGATCGGCGTGTCGCAGCGGAGGGCCTTGGGTTCCTTGCCGCTTGCCATGTACTGCCGCCAGGCGGCGGCCTTGTCCTTCGCACACCAGATCGACTGGGCCACAGCCGCCGCCTCCGGGTGCAGCGATTCGATCGGATATAGGAACGTATAGATCGTGACGTTGTCGAGCTTGGCCAGCTCCACCTCCAGCTTGCGGCAGTAGGGGCAGTGCGGATCGGAGAACACGGCCACTTTGCGCTGGCCGTTGCCGCGCACGACTTTGATGGCATCCCCGAGGGGCAGGTCGGCGAACCTGACCTTGGGCCGCGCCGCCTCCGTCTGCAGGCTGACCTGTTCCTTTTTCGCCGCTGTCAGGTCGGTCTGGGTCTGCATGTCGTACATGTGCCCGAAGATGAAGTGCCGGCCCTCGTCGTTGACGTAGGCGACGTTGTTCCCCATCCATACCTCCCATATGCCCGGGATCGCGGAGCGCTGGATATCGCCGAAGCGGGTGTTCGGGTACAGGCGCGTCAAAGCCTCGCGCAGCGCGGCGGCCGCCGGGTCTGCCGCCTGCGTGGCCGCCGGCGTGGGCGCCGGACCTGCGGCGGTAGCGGCTGGGGCTACCTGTGGTTCGCCGGCGCTCGCCGCAGCGGACGCCGCGAGGCCAACGATGATCGCGCCGACGGCGGACAGGGCGGAAGCGATCAACTGCTTTCGCGCGCGAAAGTCATTCAGGTTTGGATTCGACATCGACAGTTACTCCTTGCGTGAGAACGACATCGACGGAGCGGTCCGCGTCGATCTCGATTACAGGAAACATTTTTTCGGCCAGCTGGATGTAGTAGTTGGCGAGGCGGTCGAGCGCGCGCCCCACCCCCGCGCCTATCCCCGACTGGAACTCCTGTCCGGGTTTGATGGTGCTTGTCGAACCGAGCGGCGAGACGGATTGGATCGTCGACGAGCGCTCCAGTCCCGTCCCGATGCCCGACACCACGCCGGCGAGCAGGGCGTTCCCAAGCACCTGGCCCTGTTTGCTGACCAGGCGACCGCGCATGCCGGCCTTGCCATCCTCGCCAGCGATAAAGCCCTTGATGGGGACATCAAGCACCTTGCCGTCCTTCGACACGCAGGACAGCGACTCGGTGCGGATGTAGGCGCGTTCGCTGCTGAGTTCACCGTAGCCTGCGCCGACGATCAGGCACTTCGCCCAGTCATAGCGGTACTGGTTGGGCAGAATGGCCAGGTCCATCAGCTGCAGCAGGACAGGGTGGGGGTTCGATTGCGCCTGGCCACCGGTCGGCGCATCGAGGCCGGAAAGCAGCTTGGCGTGGCCGAACATGCCGGCGGGGAGGTAGTTCTGCGCCGTACGCACGCTGCCCTTCTGATCCGGAGTTGACGTAGCGGCCGACGGCCCACCTCTTGGCCCGTCGGCCGGGCGCGTCATCTTCACGGTCAAAATCCCACCGCTGGAGGGCTGCGCGTCACGGCGGCCGACTGGCGCGCCGGCCTTGGTGCCCTGCGGCGCCGCCGGCTGGCCGGGGGCTGGCTGCGCCGAACGCGCGGGCGCCTGGCCTGCGATCGGGGCGGAAGGGGTGCCGCCCGGGTAGCCGGTCTTGGACTTGTCTACGCTCTTCTCGTATTCGCGCAGACGGCTATCCAGATCGGTGTCGCTCATCTGTTCAGGCGACTTGCCTCCGGCGCCCGCAGCTGCAGCTGCGGCGGAGGAACCGTCGCCTGACAGGCGGGAGTTCAGTATCCGGTTTTCGTTCTCCAGGGCGGCGAGCTTGGCCTCCATGGACGTCAGGCGCGAGTCGGACACCCCACGCCACGCGTCCTGCGGGTCGACCTTTTCACCCGGAGCGATGTAGCTCTTGGTCTTGATGTCGGATTTGCGCGTCACGCCCGGCGCGGGGGCCGAGTCGGAGGTGAAGTACACGCCCACCGAGGCGATGGCCATGATGCCGATGAGGGCGCCTGCGAGCAGCAGGTACTGCTTGCGCCTGGCGCGGTTGGTCGGGGAGATTTCATTCATTTTGAGCCTTCTCCCTCACCACGTAGAGGCGCGTCGAACCGCCCGGCGCGAGATTGAGCTGGTCCAGGGCGATGACGCTCACGCCCTTGCGGTAGAACTCACGCTCGTCCAGCACCATGGCTGTTTGGGACACGTTGGCAATGATGTAGCGCTCGCCGACCATGTCGCCGATGAAGTACTGCGTCTCCAGCGTCATGGATGCCTCCTGCCACAGATCGAGCTTGCGGCCGGACTGCTTGACCTGCACATCGTCAGGCAGTTCGTCGTTGGCCATCAGCGTGACAAGCCGCTTGACGGCCTTGTCGTAGCTGCTTGACTTGAAGTCGTTGCGGGCTTGGGCCGGGCGCGCCTTCGGTTGCTTGACGATGATGGAGTCGGCCGGCGCGTCGACGATTTGCAGCACGAGGGTGTAGGTGTTGCCGCTGTCCGTGACCAGGAAGCCGTTGACGGGTTTGCTGGCCCCCTCCGGTACGGTCAGGAAGACCTGGCCTGTGTCTTCGTCGGCGTCGATGCCCAGCTCGCCTTCGCGCACGCGCAGCGAGGCGATCCGGCCATGCTCGACGGCGATCCGCGTCATCTCCTTTTTGGAGAGTTTGGCGTAGATGGTGCTGCCGTCGCCGCCCTCGACGATCTGGACGGCGGTGGCGCCACCGGCGATGCCCGACAGGGCGATCGCCAGTGCCGCCGCGGAAAGCGTGCTGCGGCTATTTTTTCTCAGCAAAGGGATCAGCATTGTCAGCCTCATGATGGTTTGTGATGTAGAACCGCCCCCCGGAATGTACGAAGTCGATCACGTAGGTTTGGCGGCGCGGGGGAAACGGCTTGCCCGCAATGATCGTGACTAGGTCGCCGCCTATGGCGACGCGTCGGTTCTTCATGTCGGTATTGATTTCCTTGACGGAGAACATGGAAGTCGAACCGTCGCGCTTGACCCGGGCCTCTTGCAGGTCGCATTTCTTTTTGTAAGCGTCCCGGTCCTTGTCGAGCACATACGTGAGGTACTGCTGGCACGCCCGCTTTACTGTCTCCGGGGTGACGTTCAACGACAGGCCGTTGATGAACTGCGCCAGGTCCTCGTAATAGGATTGGGAGGCGTCCTCGCTGCTGATCCAGAACGGCCGGGTGATCTCGGGAGGGACGAACGCCGTTTTGGTTTCTCCCGTCTGCGCGCGGATGGTGCTGGCCATGACGAGGATGACGAGGATGGCTCCGCCGAGCATCCAGCGCAGGTCGCGGTTTTTCTTTTGCTCGACTTCGAGCTGGCCGAGGTAGGAGTTCTTGTCCATGGTTAGCCTATGAATTCGCGGATAGAGGATGGCGGAAGCGAGGGAAACGGAAAGATGATCTCGCTGGGCAGGTACCAGTACAGGATGTGAACGACGTAGTAGCGATGCTTGCCTGCCTTTTTCTTGCTGTACCAGCGAGCGGTCCAGACGCCGATCACCACCCCCAGGAAGAGAAAGCCGGACAGGATGCCAAACACCACGAAGATCATGAAAATCGTGGCTTGGTCAAAGTCCCACCACAGCATCTTGGGCGGCTCGTCGTGCTTCGAGGGGATGGCGAAGTCCATGCTCGCGTCCTAGATGGTTGCGGTCAGGACGGACTCGATCAGCGATGGGCCGAAGCCGATGATCAACGCCAGGACCAGGCCGAAAATGGCTGGCATCGGGTTCTGGCGCGCTGCGGAAAAGCCGGCGCCGATCAGGAAGGCTGCGACTGCGAAGATCTTGCCCAGATAGCCCTTGGCCCATCCGACGAGCAGGTCGTAGGTGACCTGGAACTCGGTGCCGGTGACGCCCGCGTGCGCGGTGGCCATCAGCGCCATGACGGCCATTAGGACCATCGTGGCGATGAGCAGCGTTTTATGGGAGGGGGTGGAGGTTTGGAGAATAGCGTTCACTTTGAGATTCCTTTCGGTTGCACATCGATGGAAGGGTTGAAACGCACCGATCCGCGCCGTTGCTTGGCCTGTTCGGCTGTTGCAACCGGTTGCGGATCGGCTACCTCGTGACGCTCGATGACCTGGGCGTCCTGGGTCTGGGACGCGACGATGCTGCGCATCGCCCTGGCGCGTGCCGCGATCACTTTCTGCTGGCCGGCAGGCGGCCCCACAAAATCTGATCGGGCCGTAATCTCGACCCGGGCTCCTGGTTGGGCAGCGGCGGCCTGTTCCAACGCGCTCCGGTCGCCGTCGCTGAGGCGCGACGAGTTGAAGGGGAATGAGATGTCGACAGCAGGCTGCGAAAAGCCCGTCGGGGCTGCTGACAGCGTCGGCGCGATAAGAGGCGCGGCGCCGGCCAGCGTTTTCGCGGTGGGCGCCGGGCAGGCGTCGATGTCGCAATAGACGTAGCGGGCGGTCTGCCCACTCCCTGCCTGGGTGACGCCCAGCAGCGCGGGCTTGGGCGCCGGCCCTGGTTCGGGCTTCGCGAGCGGGGTGGACCGGCAGCCGGCCAGGAACACCAGTGCGCAAACGATCAGCGCGCGGCGGTCAGATGTTTGTAGATTTTCCATGCGTATTCAATCCGTTTGTGTTCGCTTTTCGCGTTGTAGGCGCCGATTGCTTGCCACGAATCGCCGTACTGGCGCACGTTCTTGGCGATCACCCAGGCGCCGACGTGGACGTTGATGCAGGGGTCGTACAGGTCCTGCTCGCTCAGGCCGAACTTCTTTTGCAGCGTGGGCAGCCAGCCGCTGTTGATGCCCATGCAGCCAATGTCGTAGCTGCCGTCGGCGTTGGCGGGGTGGCGCGCCATGCAGCGCCCTGACGATTCCTGCTCCGTGAAGGCGCGGAGCACGGCTGGATTGGTAAGCCCGAACCGCGCGCTCGCCTCCTCGAAACACTTGGCAGGAATGGTCGAAGCGTTCGCCAACTGGTGGGCGCCCAGCAAAGTCGCGGCCGCAGCCACCGCGACTTTGCAAACACTGGCGTGGTAGTGAGTGAAGTGCCCGGCCATTTGTTAGCCTCTTGTCGAAAGGAATCAAAAAAATGGTTTTTTGATAAAACTCGCATTTGACGCTAGTTTTCATCAAAATAATTTGCGTGTCAAGAAAATAAAATCACTTTTAAGTTATGATAAAAGCAAAAAAATAGCGTAGAAAGGAAAGTAACACATTATGATGTAGTAAAAATGTCAATGAAATTCCATATTTAGAAAGCGAGGAGGTGGCATGAACAACGACCTGATGATCACGACCCACGACCTGGTGCGATCAGCCGCCGTACTGGCAGCTGCCGTTGGGGCGGCCGGCTTGCTATACACGGGACTGAACGGCATGCTCGGCTTTGTGTGGGCCTCGTTGGCGGGCTTGGGCGCCGGCGCGTGGGAGCACGGCGGAATGCCGCGATGGACGGGCGGAACGCAAGGTGCTCTCCAGTCTGAGCAAGGGATACGTTCGGGCAGAGATCGCCGCCGTCGTTGTCGCCTTCGTCTTGCCGGTCCTGGTGCCGGCGACCGCATTTGAACGCGGCAGCTGGCTCGTTTGGGCCGAAGGCGTACTGCTGATGGGAGGCCTGATGGCAGTGCCGAGCGCTCACGCTTTGCTGGCGGTAGCCAGCGCCGTGGCGCGTCGGCGCCCTACACGCTCAGACCAAGGCTAAGGTGTCGCCATGCGCTACCAATACAGCATCATCAGCCTGTTATCCCGGTGCTCGCCTTGGACCATACTGTGCTTGTCGGTCTGCGTTAATCTGCTGTTGTGGAAGCTGGTGCCCAACTCCCTGCGTGACCTCCCCCTGTCTGCGTCGCTCTCCCGGCTTGCGGTGACGGCGGCGCCTTTGCTGGCCGCCGTGTTCCTGCTGCCGCTGCCGGTGGCGATCCGGCGCCGCTCGCGCGAGCGGCGCCTAGTGCGCAAGCTGGCGTCGATCGAGACGCTGCGCGCCATGCGCTGGGACGAGCTGGAGAAGGTGGTGCGGCGCCTGTTCGAACAGCATGGTTACGCCGCCGAGCGTGTGGGTGGCGCGGGCGCGGACGGCGGCGTCGACGTGATCCTCCGCAAGGCGGGACGAACGCTGCTCGTGCAGTGCAAGCAGTGGAATGCGCGGCAGGTGAGCGTGAATGTGGTTCGCGAGCTGGCGGGGGTGATGGTGGTGCACGGAGCCGACGGTGGGATCGTGGTCACCTGCGGCGTGTTTACGAAGGAGGCCAGGTCGTTCGCCGCGCGGTCGGGCATTGTGCTGGTCGACGGGCTGGAGCTGTTGAGGATGCGTAAAGCGACAGGCGTTTCTGTGCAGGGGGCGCCGGTGCTGGCATCCGGGGCGCCGGTCGCGCAAGAGTCTACATGCGGCTGTCCGAGGTGCGGCGCGATCATGGTCCGGCGCAGTGCCAAGAACGGCAGCCTCGCCCGGCAGCAGTTCCTGGGGGGGCTCGAATTATCCTGCCTGTCGCGGCACACGGCCGGTGTGACTTTCGCGCGCGAAACCGTTCGGCGTCGCTCCGGCATGCGGTAGAGGCGGCATCTCGCCCTGATCGGGATGCCAGATCCACGAAGCCATCTTGCTGCCGTCCACTAACTCCTCCAGCGCGACGCCGTACTCATCCCCTGCCCCGGGCGGGTGTATGTACATCGCCGTCGGGACCTGCGTGTCGGTCAGCACGGCCGCCGCGAGTGGACGCGTGTTCGCGAGGTTGTAGCGCAGTCCCTTGACGAAGCGGCGCCCGTAGCGCGACAGGCTGTCGATGAGATTCTTCTCCGACAGGCTTTCGAAGGGAATCCAGTTGTCCGTCGTGACCATCAGACCAATTTCCTCGATCGACGCCACGCCGGCCTTGTTGACGCCAAAGGTGGCGACCGCCAAAAGGTGCGTGCCCTCGGTGCTGGCCGCCAAGCTCATCTCCACGTCGAACCGCTTGAGCAGCCTTTTGTGCAGGTCGGGGTTCATCAGAAAATGAAAATCATTGAGATGTTTGGCGATCAGTTTATAGCCGCTGCGGGACGGCGCGATCTCCTTGACCTCCGCGATCAAAACCATTAGCTTGCGGGTGCCCATTTGGCCGTAGCCTTCGGCGATCCGCGACAACTGGGCGGTGCGCCGCTGGGCGATACCTTCCTTCCGCTCGACCGAAAACGGTTCGGGGATATACAGGATGTCAGACAGCTCGCTACCCTTCGTGTTTTTGTGCTGGGCAGCCAGAAGGAGGTACTTCCGCAGCACACCCCAGTTACGCTTTCCGTGCATCGCCGGCGACCATTTCTGGAACCCCGCCTCGTCCCAAAGGAAATGCAGCAACGCGCGAAGGGATAGCTTGTTGCCGTCGGTTTTCACACTGTCGCCCTCGCCATCCCCGGGGCAGGGCGCGGCGCGTCCGCTGGCCTTGGTCAAGGAAAATTGAAGCTTTAACGCGGTCGTACCGATGTCGGGATTTTCGACGATCGCCGTGCCCATGACCTGTCCCAATCCGGACAACTCTGCTGGCGGCTCGTATGAACCGCAGGATGGATCATGATCGCCGCCGGTATTGGGCATGCGCTTGATGAAATGACGTCCGTCGAGGCGAACGACATACATCTCGATTCCATCGGCGCGGCATAGGCAGACGGGCCGCTCTCTGCTGCCGTGGATCGCCGCGAGCTTCGCTTCGAACTGGTCAGAATCCTTTTCAAGGATCTCGTCTCCAACGCGGTACATAGTCATGTCAGCCTCGCAATCACAAATTCGCATCGAAAAGTTTCTTGGTTTCAGCAAAATAATGCAATACTAGCGTCTAATGCACATTATGCCACCATTGTTCGCATTATAAGAAAGTCAATTGGGAGAGGTTGCGAATTATGAAATTCTTGCATGTGTAAAAAAGACGTTGATTGCTACAATCAGCGCAAAACTGGAGGCACGCAGCCTTTCGCTCGAGATAGCCTCGTGCCGTGCGTTCCATTACATCGAGAAAAAAAATGCACCTGACCGAGCAACCGGATAATTCGAATTCAATCGTGACTGCGGTGAAGGAGCTCATGCTTCGCAATGGGGTGAGCGAACGCCAGCAAAGTCGGAAGCTGGCAGAGATACTGAACCTGAGCTATTCCCAAGCGCACCGCAAGCTCAACGGGGGGGTGGACTGGACGGTCAGCCAATTGCAGATCGTCGCCAAGTACTTCAACGAAGACCTGTCCGCCATCGGTCTGGGTGGGGAAGACGCGGAGGACATCGTGGCCCACCGCGCAACCATTAGGCTCGGCCAGGATGGCGCCGAGTATGCCTGCTTAGTATGGGTCGGTGAGCAGCTGGGAGCCAACGCCAAGGTCGATTTCGTGGCGCTGCGGGACGGCGATGCGTGGTCGGTGGTGGAAGCGGCGCGGTGTCCCGACAAGGCTGTGCGACACCGGGTGAACAAGCTGGAGCTGGTGGTGAAACAGCCGCCCGCGCCCACCGTGGCCATCGTCGACGACGAGGAAGGTTTCGCCGATAACCTGTGCGAGTTCCTGAATGACAGCGGTTTCCAGGCTTTCGCATTTTACAATCCGGTATCGCTTGAACGCGCAATGGAAGAACGAACCTTCGACGGCTACATCATCGACTGGATACTGGGCGAGCGGACTGCCGAGGAGCTGATCCGTAAGATCCGCAAATCCACCACCCAGGACATCCCGGTCTACCTGCTCACCGGCGAGGTCGTCACCGGCTTGGTCGAGGAATCAGAGGCAGCTAGGGTGATCAAGCAATTCGGCGTTCAGTGGAGGGAAAAGCCGATCAGGATGGCGACGTTTGCTGCGGAGCTGCAGAAAAACCTGGGGGCTTGATTATTCGGGCTTCGGAGCGCGGTATAGGCTGCCTTAGTCCTAGGGAATCAGGATCAGGTTCTGGCCTGCGTCCAGCACCAAGTCAGCGCCGACAAATGACTTGCGCGTGGCCAGCATCAGTACTGCCTCGGCAATGTCCTCTGGACCGGCGACGTAGCCCAGCAGCGTCGATTTAGTCTTCCTCGGTCTGGTCCCCGCTCTCGCTCATCAAGCCAAGGTACACGGCGTTGATCCGCAGCGTATCGAGTGCGGGAAACAATGAGCATCTTGGTCCATGTGGCGCAGAGGCCGACCTTGTCCAAGGTGTAGCTGAAGTCCGTCAGGTGGAAATTTTCCCGCACCTTCTGATCGACGATGTTGACCACCGCCTCGTTCTGCCCGCGTGCCTTCGCCATCTGATAGTACGACTGCGTCAGGAGCATCGGCGCCCGGCAGTTGATTTGCCACGCCTGGTCGAGATATCTACCAGAAAATCCCTTAGGCGGTCGGGGAAGTACACCGACGCGCAGTTGACCAGGACGTCGAGCCGACCGCAGGCGGAATAGGCGGCGTCTACCAGCGAATGGGCCTGCTCATGGTTGGCCAAGTCGGCATGCACAGCGATCGCGCGACGTCTGTCAGCCTGCAAGGGCGGGACAGTTTCATCGGTTTGGCCTTGGACGCGTGGTAGTACACCACTAGGACATATCCCCACAAGGCGAATTTTTCACCACTGACGCGCCCGGTTCGTTTGCTCGACCCCGTAACCAACGCCACTGGATGGTCCATCGCTTTTTTCCTTTCTAAGAACGTCAGCCATTATATGGTGTAGCGTGTCCATGCGAACAGGCTTGGCGACGTGGGCCGTGAAAAGGGCCCGCTGCGCCAGCGTGCCGGCGTCGGGCGAATACGCGCTGAGCGCCACGATCGGTATCGCCTGGTTGGCGCCGGGCGTGGCCCTGACCGTTGCGGCCACCTCGAACCCGTCCATCCCTGGCATGCTGATGTCGAGCAGGATAGCGTCGTATGTGTGGGTGGCCAGCTTCTGCAGGGCGACCTTGCCGCCATCCGCCAGATCCGCCGCATAGCCGATTTCCGCGAGGATGTCCTGCATCGAGATGCGGACTTCCGCGTTATCGTCGACCAGCAGTATTCGGTGCCGTGCCGGTACGTCGCTCGGCGCTTGTTCGGAAGCGCCGAGCTCGGTCGCCAGCACCTCGACCGGCACCTCGACCGCGAAGCGGGTGCCGCAGCCGAGGATCGATTGCACATCGATGCGGCCGCCGAAAAGCTCGACCAGGCGGCGAACGATGGCCAGTCCCATGCCAGCGCCGTCATACCTGCGCGTCATACTCTGGTCTAGCTGGGTGAACGGTTCGAACAGCGTCGGCAGCTTCTCCTGGCTGATACCAGGCCCGGTGTCCTCGACAAGCAGCCGCAACAGCGGCTGGGGGCTGTCGATGATGTCGAGCGAGACCTGAATGCGGCCGCTGGGCGTGTACTTGATGGCGTTCGTGATCAGATTGGCCGCGATCTGCTCGATACGGCGCGCGTCGGCTGCGACCAGCGCCGCGCCGCGCTTGCGACGCATGACAAGGTCTAAGTTGTTGCGCTGCGCCACCTCCTGAAATTCATTGACCACCCGGTCCAGCAATTCGCCCGGATCGAACTCGATGCGCCGCAGATCTAGCTTGCCGGCACCCAGGCGAGCGTAATCGGTCAAGTCCTCCATTTGTGCCTGCAGGCGCTCGGCCGCCGCAAGGAGCCGATTGACTACCACGATATCCCGCTCATTTTTCATGCGCTTGACCAGTAGGTCGATGGACGACAAGATGGTCTGCAAGGGGGTTTTTAATTCATGGCTGATGGTCCCGAGGATGGTGTTTTTCGTGAAAACCGCCTCCTTGAGCGCCTCCTCAGCGCGCCGCTCGGCGAGCAACGAGGCCTCGTTTTGCAGCGTCAGCATCTTCGCGCGGTAGAAATTCAGCATAAACAATCCGATGCCGCCGATGAACATCCCCCACAAAATCATGACAAACGCGTACAGTTTGCTGCGCTTGTCGGTGAAGTCCGTAAGCGTGGCCTCGCGCTGTTTCATTTCTGCGAAGCGAACAGCGTTGGAAAGCGCGTTGACGGTGTCGCGCGTTTCGTCAAAGCGCCCGACAAGCTTGCTCACGGTTCCGGGCCGCGTCTTGAGCAGCTCGATATCGGCATCAACTTCTGTCATGAACGTCCCGAGCTTGTCGACCGTCTCGCGGTACAGCGGAACGCCGTTGACGAAAAAGGCCGTCAACGCGGACTGGCTGGCCAGGATATGGTATTTCGACTGTAGCACCTGCTGGCGCATCTTCAGCGTGTCGACGTTCGCGTCCAGTCCGGAAGCGAAACGCATGATCTGATTGTCGAGCCGCTCGAAATGGATCTGGTATTGGGCGACGGTCCAATAGTAGCCCTCATTCGGCCCGGTCGCAGCAACAAGCCGGGTCGGCGAAACAAGCAGCCCATAGCTGTAATAGCAGACTATTCCGGTGGCGACGATGCTAATGGCCAGAAAGGCAGCAAACCTGGCCCAATTTTCACGAATCAGCGCAATCATTTAAACTCTATTCGGTTGACCTGCCAGACAAACTTGGCTTCGGCAGTTGGAGTGCTCAATTCCGTAGGATACTTGTCCTTAGGGTAAATAATGAAGTATGGCCCAAAACTATTGCACGGGAGCGCCTTTCCGTTCATGTACCGCGCAATGATGACGCCGTACTTTCGAAAGTCGGTCACCGGAATGCGCACGGAATAGTCGTCCAGCGCATGCACCTGAACGTAGTCTCCCTGAGCACCCGTGGCCTTGATCAAATCCTCCATCGTTACGCCAGAGAATGTGGCCACAGGCGTCCAAGACGTGGCTGTTGTGATGCTGGACTGCGGCAGGGCCTGAAACCGCGCCGGAGTGAGAACGAAAACCCGCTTGGTTGGGGAGGTAAAGGTCTTAATGTTGCCGCTCACCTCGAGGGTTACCTCTTGCTCTACAGTTGCTTTTGCGCGTGCAAGCGCTGGTATAACAGAGAGAATTCCAATGAGAATGAGAATGAGAATTTTGACCATATGTTCGCCTGATCGAAGGTTTCTATCACTCAACAACTGATGATAAAATATCATAAGTTTTAAAAGTACCATAAGCAGTACTTGGGTAGATCAGTTTTGACTTCGTCGCATGTTCTCGGTCAAACTCTGTATTTGAACTTTGCCGTCTAAACGCTTCCGGGTTAGACAAAAGGACATGTCTAACTCGATCGCTTGCTTTTTTTTGGTGGGCGCAATTAAAGCGTCGTAGGGGGCATTTGTGCCGATAATAGGGTTGGGGGGCACCAATGCTATTTCTATTGACTATCAATAGCTTTCGCGATAATCTGCAGCAATCGCAAATCATTCGACGACGGGCAAGAGCTCGATACAGCTTGTCGGTCGCCGCGAGAGTAACGGGTTTTCAAATTTGAACAGCCTTATTTCATCTTAGGATCACGGCCGGGTATCGGGCGGGGCACCAAAGTTAAAAAAATTTACGTTGGCCGACGTTATCGAGCCTTCGGAGATGGCCGATATCGCGGACGTTTATCCTGCCACCGACGAAAAAGCCGGCGAGTAGCCGGTGAGTAGTTGGGGATCGCTGAGAAGCTGCGTAGCGTTTTCCACGAGCATCGATGGAGCGCAAAAGAAGCGGTTATACCTTCGCTCGAGATTGCAATAAATGCGCTGGTCGCTAGCTGCGCCGGCACTGCATTAAACCTGGAAATCTGACATGAAATTATCCCGTCTTTCGGCAGAGGATTTCGTCCGAATAGCAGCCAAGACCAAAATGGGGGTGGACGCGCAGCTGATGGCCAAGCGCGTGCTGGTGGACCAGCGGGCGCTGGCCGAAGTGGCCAGCGAACACGCCGTCACAAAGCAACGCGTGCATCTAGCTGTCGAAACTATCCGCGAGAAATACGCGATAATGCGCGAGCATTGCGGCTGGATAAATGCCGAGCTTGAAATGCCCCACACTCTGGCGCTGGAGCTTGAACGTTTTGCGGCCGCACTGGGGACCCAACTGGAACCCGGCGCTAGACAGGTGGCGGTAGGTAAGGTCGCGAAAGCTTTGGCCTCTGCTCAGCATGCGCTCAAATGACTTAGAACCGGATGTTTTTGACCCCATGCAGCTGTAGGCAGCAAATTTGATGGGGCTCCACTGGTGATCAGCGTATGGGATTGTCTGGCTTGCCGGAACATACGAAGCAACGCGGTTCATTTTAGGCCTTCGGTGGCTGCGCCAGCACCCACATGAAGTACAGCGTCTTCGCCGCCTTGGCGCGCGTGACCTGGGCCCCGGCGTCGATCTTGAGGCCGTTGACCATGGCGCCGCGCCGGATGCCCGCTTCGGAACGGATCAGCCCCAGTTCATAGGCGTCGCGAGCTTCGCCGGGTATGACAGGGAGGCCGCGCCCACACCTGCAGCTGGTCCAGCCTGCTAGCGGGTAATACATCGCGCCGCGCGCGCCGCTGTCCAGATTCGGATCGTATCCAGCGCTGCGGGGACGCTGGTCTTGCCATTGTAGTCCGTCATGTACGCGGGCGGCGCGGCAAACCTCGCGTGGTAGGCGTCGTTCAGCATCGCGCCCATGACCTCGCGCGTCAGCGGGCCATCCGCGTAGCCTGCCAACGCGTCTTGGGGCAGACGCGTTCAGCGGATTATGCCCCACAGCGTGGTGTTTAAAGATGGCGTTAAGTCGGCGCTGAGGCTTGAGCAATGATGAGGCGGCCATCGTGATTCATGGGTAGGTTTGGGTTTGCAGACTCCGGCGCGTTGACGCCGGTGTCTAGTGCGCATCCGGCTTACGAGTTCAAGAGGTTGCCAGAGGTCGCCAGCGATGACGGGAAGGGCCGGCGAGCGGGCACAACGCTGGTAGCGACAACGCCGTCAGCCGGGGAGTCATCGAATGCATCGACGGGCGCCGCTGGGCAATCGTGCTGTGGGGGCGCGACGAATTTGTTTTAAAATCTGCCAAACCGAATCCCAAAGTCTTCGCCGAAACCGAAACGGCCTTGATCGAGATCGAGGCACTGGGCCTGCGCTATGCCAATTCGATTTTATGAAGTGGGAGCGCGATCAAACTACCCTGACTTGAGGCCCTCATCATGCATGAATCGCCAAGCCACAACAACGACGGCGACCTGGTCAACCTAACCGAAAACGACCGCGCGCGCATCGTCCAAGGTATCCACGATCTCGACGCCTTGCTGCTCACCTGCCGCGACACCGGCCTAGAACGCGAAATGAGGCGTGTGCGACACCACATGGCGGACGAACTGGCCGCCGGGCGGCGCCTTCCTATCGGGGAAGACACCGGCGCCTGGCACGACTACGAAATCCTGCCGCGTTCGGCCGAGGCCGGCGGCGGTTGGAAGCTGCGCCTGCTCACCGACGGCGTCGAAGTGGGGGGGGCGTAGTAGCTTTCGGGGCGCCGAAAGTGCTAAACAAGAGTTGGTTGTTGATCGTCAGAGCATCACCTAATGCAGGGGCTCCAGCGTGAACCGCGCGTTTTGCGGCGCGAGCGACGCCGGCGGCGCGGCCGGCGATTCTGTGCGCTAGGCCGTCCACGAAATCGTCGAGCTGTTCAGCCGGCAATGCGCGGTTCACCCAGCCGTAGCGCTCGGCCTCTTCGGCATTGAACAGCGCGGCGCCGGCGACGATTTCAAGAGCGCGCGCACGTCCAACCAGCTGCGGCAGATAAACAGTGCCACCCGCACCCGGAATAATTCCAACCAGTGCTTCCATCTGTGCGAGGCCCGCTTTACCGATCGCGGCAAACCGCATGTCCAGCGCGGAAAGGAGCTCAGCCCCACCGCCACGAGCAAAACCAGCGAGTTTACCGATGGTGATCTGGGGTAGCTCGCGCAGACGTTCATGCAGCCGCATCATCGGATTTAGGTGCTCAGTACCCGGATTGCCAAGCCGTAGTTCTATAAAAGTGTCCGGCTTGTTCACAAAATTCATGTCTCCGTGCACGATGAAGAAGTCCGGGTCGCCACTCTGGAACACTACTACTTGGATTTCTTCGTCGACAGCAAGACGGCCTGCAAGATCATTTAGCTCTGGCATCATCACGGCGTCGAGGACGTTAAGCGGCGGATGCGTGATCGTAACCCACATAGCGGCGCCTTCGACGGTCACTTTGATCGTTTTGTAGTTTTGATAAGACATAGAGGTCTCCTAAAAAGTACGAACACCGAGTATAGAAGTTATACTTCACGTTAACTACGCACTAAAATCCTACTAAGGGAACACGAGGCTACCTGCATGAACACTCAAATTTCTTCCAAATTAACAGAGCCGCCAGTCGTAAATTCCCGCGTTCTGCTCGAGGAGATTTCGAGCAAATGGACGATTTTGGTCCTAAGCGCATTGTGCGCGCACCCATTACGCTTCAACGAACTCATGCGTCAGATTGACGGTGTTACGCAAAAAGCGCTAACCCAACGGCTGCGCAGTTTGGAACGCTTGGGCATAATTAGCCGCACGATCTCTACGGTCTCGCCGATCAGCGTAAAATACGCGATCACGCAATTAGGTCGCAGTATGGGCGATCCCTTGAGTACCTTGCTCGCGTGGACGGAAACGAATAGTGCACGTGTCGAACAGGCCGCTCGCGAATTTGAGCAGCGACATCCTAGGGCTTCCAGTTAGACTTGAATTTGTTTCTAGTTGAGCATTAGGTTCACGCGCGCGGTCATGCTGGTGACCTTATCGGAATCCCGTAGGCAGCGGGATAATTAGAGCGGCTAACGCAACTGGACATGCAGTGATGCCTGGGGTCGTCGGCCGCCTGCGCCGTGTCGACAATGCTGCCCAGAATCAGGTACGCGGACGCCACTTCCTGCGAGGTTTGCTCGGCCAGCACCAGCGATAAATTGCTCATGTGCTGGCTTCATTCGTCGATGGCCTTTTGGCGCGCCGTCCGCTCAGCGCGGCGCAGCCGACCAGCATGGTGCCGATCAACACACAAGCCGAGGCGATAACGATGCGGCTGGCGCGGCGTCGGTTGTGCATGGGATGGTATCAGGCGGGCCGCGCCGCGTCGCCGGCCCAGATCTGCTCCAGGTCGGCGACCGCCCATTGCTCGCGAGCTTCGCTGCCGCTTATGGCGTCCTTGCAGGCCGCCGCCGATAGGATGATGCGTTCGGGATCGCCGTCTGGCTAAACCAGTTGGCGTCAGCCTTGTGCAGCGATCGGCCCCTTGTCGCTTTTCTCTGTCGGGGGTTCAATAAACCTGATTAGCCAATGGCAGCGGCAGCGCCTTTCGCTTCGGTCCATGCATCAGCGCCGCGCTGACAACGGCGATCACGCCGAGGATGGTCAGGTATAAGACGATGTAGCCGGGGTCGCCGCCGCCCCTGGCCAACAGTGAGGTGGCGACGATCGGCGCCAGTCCGCCGCCGATGGCGCCCGAAATCTGCACTCCGATCGAGATGCCGCTGTAGCGCACCTCTGGCGGAAACTGCGCCGAGAATAGGCTGCCTTCCGGTCCGTATAGCAGCGCGTACACCACGCCGATGGCGATTACGACGGCAACGGTGATGGTAGACGGCGACAGCGTCTGCAGCATTGAGAAGAAGGACGACGAGAACAGCATCATGCCGATGGCGCCGGCCATGAAAATCCATTTGGCGCCGATCTTGTCGGTCAGTACCCCGACCAGCGGAATGGTGAACAACGCCGCGAGGGCGCCCCAGATCGTGGCGTCGAGCATCACGCCCTTGCTGATATGCAGCGTGCCGGTGGCGTACGCCAGCGCGAATGTGACGACGGTGTAGAACCAGGTGACTTCGGCAAGGCGACCGCCGATGACCACCAGTACTTGCTTCGGATATTTGCGCAGCACCACCATCGCCGGCAGCGACACCTTCTCTGCCCGTTCCTTGATTTTTTCAAAGTCGGGCGACTCGGCGACCTTGGCGCGGATCAGCCAACCGACCAGCAGCAATGCGATGCTGGCCAGGAATGGAATGCGCCAACCCCACGAGTACATGGCTGCCTCGGGCAGCGCCGCGACCGCGCTCATCGCCAGCGACGCGAGAATCAGGCCGGCCGCGACACCCGCCTGCGGCAGGCTGCCAAAGAAGCCCTTCTTTCCTTCCGGCGCGTGCTCGACCGCCATCAGCACCGCGCCGCCCCATTCGCCGCCAACGGCGATGCCCTGCAGGAAGCGCATCAGCACCAGCAGCACCGCCGCCCAGTAGCCGATGCTGTGATAGGACGGAATCAGGCCGATCAGGATGGTCGGGATGCCCATCATGAAGAGCGTAATGAGCAGCATCGATTTGCGGCCGAGCTTGTCTCCGTAATGGCCGAAAATGATGCCGCCCAGCGGGCGGGCGAGGAAGCCGACCGCATATGTCGCAAACGCGGCGAGGGTGCCGGTCAGCGGGTCGAAGGAGGGGAAGAAGATCTTGTTGAAAATCAATGCGGCCGCCGTCCCGTAAAGGAAGAAGTCGTACCACTCGATGGTCGTTCCCATCATGCTGGCGAGACCGGCGATGATGTAGTGGCGCCGGGTGCGCACGGGTTGGTAAGTGTTTTTCATGATGAACCCTTTCTGGTTTGGACAGTCGCGTAGCGCATCAATCGATTTTCAGAGCTGGGACGCCCTTGGTTTGGCGCGCCCAGTAGTCGAATGTCGACTTCACGATGGCGGGTTTCAACAGGTAGTCATGCGCTTCCGCGGCGAGCGCGCTGTCGACCGGGGTTAGCGCGCCGAACGCCTGGGCGCGTATTTGCATGCGTGCGGCGCGTTCGAGGTAGACCGACAGATAGGTGGCTTCCTCGCAGCTGGCGCCTGCGGTCAGGTAGCCATGGTGGGCGAGGATGATGGCGCGCTTGGCGCCGAGGGCTGCGGAGATCAGCACGCCTTCCTGGTCGGCGATCGGCACGCCGGGCCATTCGCCGAGGAAGGCGCAGTCGTCGTGCAGCGGCGTCATGTCCATCTGCGAAATGACCAGCGGCTGGCGCGCTGCGGCCAGCGCGGAGGCCCAGGGGGAATGGGTATGGACGATCGATTGCACGTCCTGGCGCGCGTCGTACACCCACAGGTGGAAGCGGGTGGCGGGGTTGGGCATGCCATCGCCGCTTAGCGTGTTCAGGTCGCGGTCGACCTCGATGAAATCGGCGGGCGTCGCTTCGTCGAAACCCATGCCGAAGCGCAGGGTCCAATACGCGTCGGGACGCTCGGAGCGCACGCTGATTTGTCCCGCCAAACCAGCTTCTTGCCCAGTCATTGCCAGGATGCGGCAAGCGAACGCCATGGTCTCTTGCGTCGTGCGCCGGACGCCGTGAAGATGCTTGCGCATCTCCGTGGTGGCGCGCTCGTCGAAGTATTGTTTGTCGCGTAGTGGTGCATTCATGGCGGTCTCCTGGCTGGGTTGGATATCAGAAAAACTCTGATGCATGCCAGTGTGAGCGCGCGCCTCCGGCTAAGGTAGGAGTCCTAACTCATATCAGCTATGCCGTCACGGAATGGCGCGGCGGCGCCGAATTTTTCCGCGACCTGGCGGGACAGATCAAGCAGTTGCCGGGTCAACGGCGAGACCGGCTTGTACGCCGGGGTGATGGCAACCATGCGCCGGCGCAGGGCCGGGCGCGCGATGGGCACCTTCTTCAGACCCTGATCGGCGAGCAGCTCGTCGGGGATGCGTGACGGCAGGATGCAGCAGCCGACGCCGGTCGCCACCAGGTGCAGCATGGCATCGATGGTCTCGGCTTCCGCGACGAAGCGCGCTTTGACGTCGCTGCTGTGGATCATCCGCCGCAACGCGTAGTGGGAAGGAAAGCCGACCAGCCGTACCTCGTTGGCCGTCAGGTCGACCGGGCCGTCCAGCGCCTGCGCCGTCAACACGATCAACGACATGTCTTCCTCGAACAGCGACCAGCTTCTGACCGTCCCGATATCGACGGCGACGTCGTACACAAACCCCAGGTCGGCCTTGCCGCTATCGACCAGATCGACTACCTCGGGGGAGCTGCGACCGAGCAGCGACAGATTGACTTGCGGATGCACGCTAAGAAAGCGGGCGACCACGTCCGCAGCGAAGTAATAGCTGAGCGTGTGCACCGTCGCGAGACGGACCGTGCCGTGGCTGACGCCCTGATAGCGCGCCTGCTGCAGCGCCATGTCGATGTCCCGGTAGGCCGGGCGCAGCGCGGCGTAGAGCTTTTCGCCGGCATCGGTCAACAGCACACCGCGGCCGGTGCGCACGAACAGGGCCTGGCCGACATTGTCCTCCAACATGCGCAGCTGCTTGCTCAGGCTGGACTGACCTTGGTCCAGCACCTCCGCCGCGCGCGACAGCGAGCCGAGCTGGGCGATGCACAGGAAATAGCGCAGCGAGCGGTCGACCGCGTCAAGCGACATGGCGGGTCGTCATGCGGCCAGTTGCGCCAGCGCGCGGCTGGCGGGCCGCGGCGGCGCGCCGGCGAGCTTGAAACGGGCGACCAGCGTTGTCATCTGGTCTGCCTGATCCTGCAGGCTTGCCGCTGCGGCGGCCGCCTCTTCCACCAGCGCCGCGTTCTGGTGCGTGACCGACTCCAGCGAAGCGATGGCGTGGTTGACGTGGCGGATTTCGTCGCTTTGCTGGCCGGAAGCGGTTTCGATGGTGGCCATGACCTGGGCCACCTGCGCCACCCCCGCCAGCACTTTCTCCATCGTCGCGCCGGCCTTCAGCACCAACTCATTGCCGACATCGATGCTCTGCACCGAGTTGGTGATGAGCTGCTTGATTTCCTTGGCCGCCGTCGCGCTGCGCTGCGCCAGGTTGCGCACTTCGCTGGCGACCACCGCGAATCCGCGGCCCTGCTCGCCGGCGCGGGCCGCCTCGACCGCCGCGTTCAACGCCAGGATGTTGGTCTGGAAGGCGATGCCGTCGATGACGGAAATGATGTCGACGATCTTCTTGGACGAGGTATCGATCACTTCCATCGTCTGCACCACCTCGGCCACCACCCGGCCGCCTTGCTGCGCCATTTCGGAGGTTTCGCGCACCATCGCATTGGCCTGCACCGCGCTCTCCGCGTTGAGCGTGACCTTGGCCGTCAGCGCCCGCATCGACTTGGTGGTTTCCTCCAGCGACAAGGACTGGGATTCGGTGCGCGACGACAGCTCCTGATTGCCGCCGGCGATCTCGCTCGACGCCACGGCGATGGTTTCTGCGCTGGTCCGAATCGTCGCCAGCGTGCTCGCCAGGTTGTGCTGCATGGTCCTCATGCTGCACAGAATGCTGCCTTCCGTGTCGCTGGCGATGGCAACGTCCATGGTAAGGTCGCCGGCGGCGATACGCGTGGCGATTTCATTGGTGTAAGCGGGATCGCCGCCCAGCGATTTGTGCAAATTACGATTGAGCAGCACCATGATCACCGCCAAGATGGCCGCAGCCAGCAGCAGCACCATGCCTGAATTGACCAGCGTATCCTTAAAGGCTAGTTCAATGTCGTCCATGTACAGCCCGGAGAGCACATTCCAACCCCAAGGCTTGTAGCCGGCGACGCGGCTCAGCTTGGGAACCAGGTCTTTCTGCCCGGGCCGGGGCCACCAATACGCGACGAATCCGCTGCCCGCCTCAGAGGCGCCTGCGGCGACGATGTCGCGGAACAGGAACTTGCCCGTGGTGTCCTGAAAATCCCACATGTTCTTGCCGTTGGTCTCCGGCTTCATCGGATTCATCACCGAAATTCCTGCGGCGTCCACCACCGACACATAGCCATCCTTGGCGTAGCGCAGTTTGCTCAACAACATCAGCGACTGTTGCTTGGCCTGCTCGGTCGACATCTGGCCGCTGCTAGCCCGGTCCGCATACATGCGTACGCCGGACATCGCCATGTCGACCACATGCGCCAGCTCGTTTTTGCGTTCTTCAATGCGCAACTGCCGGCTGGCGAATGCGGCAAAGACGCTGATGGCAATCAGGCAGGCGAGACTGCAAACCAGAGGAATCCACAGCTTTTGTTTAAAAGTTAAGGTGCTCATCATCGTCCCGGCAAGTTGGTGGAGAGTCACCAGCTTACCAAGACCATATTGGAACGCAAGACACATCGTGTCCACTGTTGCTAATTTGTGTCATGAGGGAAATTCAATATTTAAATCGTCATAACAGAATGCTGCCCTCGGCGCGCGATTCAGGCGTCGTCTTCGCCGCTGACGACAACCAGGACTTCGGCCGGTTCCGCTCCGATGGCGCGGATTTTGTGTGGCGTCAGCGAGTTGAAATACAAGGAATCGCCAGCGGACAGGGCGACGGTTGCGGTGGGGAAGGCCACCTCGATGTTGCCAGCATGGACGAAGAGGAATTCTTCGCCCTCATGCTCCTTGAACGCGGAGGCATCGAACCCGGCGGCGGGGTAGAGCACGAACGGCAGCATTTTCCTGGCCGATATGCCGGAGGCGATGCTCTGCACCAATGGCTTGCCGCTCGCCGCAGCGCCGAACGATGTGCGGTCGCTGGCGCGGGTCAGCGCAAAGCCGCGTGATGGTTCCTGGTCCGAAAATAATTCTTCAACATCCGCGCCCAGTTTTCTGGCGAGACGGATGGCGACGGCAATGGACGGCACGCTCAGCCCGCGCTCCACCTTGGACAGATAGCTTTTGGTGAGGCCCGTGTGCTCGGCCAGGGTCTCCAGCGTCCAGCGCCTTTGCCTGCGGAGTTGTTTCAGTCGAATGGACATATTCAGCCCGGATAAAAACACATTGTATCATAGGACACTCTGTGTCATTATAGGAACCGCGTGTCTTTTGCGGGTAGGCATCCGTTTTAGGGCCGTCAATCTCACTCTTTCACCAAGGAGCTTTCCATGAACAATACTTTATCGATGTCCAAGCAGGAACTCGTCTCGATTGCCCAGCATCGCCTGGACAAGGAGGTGGGCGAGAGCCCATGGACGACGCGTCAGCGCCTGGCGCTGGCTTGCCGCATTCTTTATGATGGCGGTCACGACTCCGGCCTGGCTGGCCAGATCACTTGCCGCGCGGAGCAGGAAGGGTCGTTCTACACCCAGCAGCTGGGCCTAGGATTCGACGAAATCTCTAGCTCCAATTTGATTCACGTCGACCGCGACTTGCACCTGCTGTCCGGCAAAGGCATTCCGAACCCGGCGAACCGCTTCCACACCTGGGTGTACAAAGAGCGCCCGGACGTGAACTGCATCATCCATACGCACCCGTCGCACATCGCGGCGTTGTCGATGCTGGAAGTGCCGCTGGAGATTTCGCACATGGATACCACGCCGCTGTACGAGGATTGCGCCTTCCTGGAAAAATGGCCCGGCGTACCGGTTGGCAATGAAGAGGGCGAAATCATCGCGGCGGCATTGGGCGACAAGCGTGCCATTCTGCTGGCGCACCACGGTCAATTGATCGCGGCCAAATCGATTGAAGAAGCGACGGTGCTGGCGCTGCTGATCGAACGCGCGGCCAAGTTGCAATTGCTTGCCATGAGCGCTGGCACCATCAAGCCGATTCCGCCTGCGCTGGCGAACGAGGCGCACGACTGGATTTCGACCGATAAGCGCAGCGCCATCACGTTTGCCTATTACGCGCGTCGCGCCCTGCGCAGCCACGCCGACTGCCTGATTTAATCGAGGAGCGAGACAATGGAACACCAATTCAAAGGCATTATTGCTTACCCGGTGACGCCGTTCAAAGCGAACGGAAGCGTCGATGTGGAGACGCTGGCGCGACTCGTCGATCGTCTGGTCAACAGCGGCGTGCATGCGATCGCGCCGCTCGGCAGCACGGGCGAGAGCGCCTACCTCGGCGACAACGAGTGGGAGCTGGCGGCGCGCACGGCGGTGGAGGCGGTGCAAAAGCGCGTGCCGACCATCGTCGGCCTGTCCGAGCTGACGACCTTGGGCGCCATCAAGCGCGCACGCTTCGCCGAACATATCGGCGCCAATGCCATCATGGTTTTGCCGAAGAGCTACTGGAAGCTTACCGAGGCCGAGGTGATCGCCCACTATGCGGCGATCGGCGATGCGGTTGCGCTGCCGATTATGCTCTACAACAATCCAGCGACGGCCGGCATCGATTTGTCGCCCGAGCTGATCGCGCGCATCTGCAAGGAAGTCCCTAGTGTGACGATGGTGAAGGAAAGCACCGGCGACCTGCAGCGCATGCATCGCCTCAAGCAACTGACCAACGGCACCATCCCGTTTTACAATGGCAGCAATCCGCTGGCCTTTGCTGCGCTCAACGCCGGGGCTGCGGGCTGGTGTACCGCAGCGCCGAACCTAGACCTAGTCGGACCGCTGGAACTGTTCGACAAAATCCAGCGCAACGATATCGCAGGCGCCCGCGACACGTTCGACCGTATTCTGCCGCTGCTGCAGTTTATTGTGAAGGTCGGCTTGCCGACGTCGATCAAGGCTGGCTTGGCGCTGCAAGGCATCAATGCCGGTGAGCCGCGGCTCCCGCTGCAGCCGCTGCCCTCAGTCGCTACCCTGGACCTCGCCGATATTCTTGACAAGCTCAAGAGCGTCGCATAAGCGCACCTGACGATTGAGTCGTCCAATACGCCGGCGCCACGTGTCTGTCTGACGCCTGGCGCCGTCATTTTATAGCGTTTCGGCGCGAAAATTCATCTTCAGAGCCGCACCTGATGGCTTTTTCATAATCTTGAATGAATGGGCATCGGAATTTCTCCGGAAGCAGGATAGTATGTGAATTCAGTTGTACCGAAAGAACGGAAAATTCATGTCTGATCTCCTCCCTTCTGAACCAAACAGGTTTGCTGCATTGACGGCGCTTGCCATACTCGACACCCCGGCTGAAGAGCGATTTGACCGATTTACTCGCCTTGCTTCCTTATTATTCAGCGCACCGATAGCGCTGGTTACATTCGTCGACTCTGATCGACAATGGTTCAAATCCTATAGGGGCATCAGCTTTCGTCAGACACCGCGTTCTGATGCCTTCTGCAACTATACGGTAGCATTAGGTACGATGCTTGTGATCGAGGATGCATCGCTCGATGAGCGCTTTGCTGATAATCCCTTAGTCCTCGGTACTCCTCATATCCGATTTTACGCGGGGCATCCATTGTTCAGCGACGGACAGCCTGTTGGAAGCCTTTGCATCATGGACCGCGTGCCACGGCAATTTACATCCGAGGAGCGGCGGAGCCTGCGCGATTTGGCAGCCTTGGTGGAAGTTGAGGTCAACCATAATAAGGTGGCGGCGGCATGGTTGAATGCTGAACGTCTGCTTGTGCGATCCAATGTGGAATTGGAACAGCGTATCCAAAACCGCACCTGCGAGCTTGAAACCAAGTTGCGCGAGTTATCCGACGAGATAGTCAGGCGTGAAGCAATTGAGACGTCGCTGCAGCATAGCGAGGAATGGAATCGAAGCATTATCGCGTCGTCATATAGCGGCTACATCGGAGCCAATCAGGATGGGCGTATTGTAGAATGGAATAGCTCAGCTGAACGAATTTTCGGCTGGCCTCGCTCACAGGCCGTGGGGCAGCTGCTGTCGGAACTCATCGTGCCGCCATCGTTCCGGTCTGCGCACGAGCAGGGGATGAGCAGGAGGCTGGAGGCTGGCATGGGATGCATGACTAACCGTAAGCTCGAAGTTCCAGCCATGACTGCCAGTGGACGACAGATCGAGATCGAAATGACTCTCAGCGCCCATGAATGGCAGGGCGAACCCGGTTTCAGCGCCTTCATCACGGACATCTCGGAGCGCAAACGCATTCAACAACAGCTCGAAGACAGCTCGGAAAGGCTGCGCACCATTACCGACAATCTTCCGGTCCTTATCTCCTACTTCGACAGCCAACGCCGCTATGCTTTTGCAAACGCCGTGCACGAAACCTGGTTAGGTGTAGCGCCGAATGAGTCGCTTGGTAAAACTATGGAAGAAGCCTATGGCGCCCCTTACTATGAGCCCCAAAGCGATGCACTGGGCCGCGCATGGCTTGGAGAAACGGTACAGTGCGAGCACGAGATCGTTCAATCTGGCAGCACTCGCATCGTTCATTCCACGTACCTGCCGCATATTCGCCAGGGCCAAGTAGTTGGCCTCTACACCTTGACAAGTGATGCCACCGAAGTTCAATTGCATAACCGGCGCCTGCATAGACTGGCCCATACTGATCCACTGACTGGATTACCGAACCGGCGGGAGTTCGATCTTGTCTTGCGGGCGCGCGCTGCACACCCTAATACAACGGTGCAAACCGCGCTGCTGTCGATCGACGTTGACTATTTTAAGCAAATCAATGACACATACGGGCATGCAGTTGGAGACCAGGTTTTAATTGAGTTTGGTCGCCGTCTACGCACTGCGGTGCGCAGTTCAGATTTTGTGGCGCGCCTGGCCGGAGACGAGTTTATGGTGTTGCTCAGCGATGTGACGAGTGTCGCCGACGTTGAATTGATCGCCGGAAAGATCCTGTTAGCAATTAGCGTTCAGTTTAATATTGCTGATCTCCGTCTGCCAGTCAGTGCCACGATTGGCGTTGCGGTTGCCGATATCGGGGCCCAAGCAGCAGCGCTTATGGAAGCCGCTGATAAAGCACTCTACACGGCTAAGGTTGCGGGACGTAATACATATGTACTGGTTCGACTGGAGCCCGTGGTAATATCGCCATGAGCCGGTGGCGCTGCTGAGAAAAATGAACGTGCAACAAATAATAGATTCATGAGAGTGCATCTATTGCTAACCGTCAGTCACCTCATGTTACCGCGTAAGAACTCGATAGTTGTCATCGCCCGCATCGCCTTGTTCGCGATGCTGATGACTGCGCTTGCGCCGGCAGTGTAGGGTTGGCTGGCCTCGGGGCCGGACCATGTCGTTGTCGCGCACTGCCATGCGCCTGGTCCATCCGGCGCGGGCCCTGGCCATACACACGAGTTGGCGCTGCATCTGGATGACTGCGGATATTGCTCAATGCAGGCGGACCTGCCTTTGCTGCCGCCGTTTCCGCCTCACGCCAGCGCCGTGCTGCATCATGTGGAAGAGCGCAGCGCGGACATCGCCAACACGCTGGAAATGCCGTCCTATACCACCACCGACTTGGCGCTGCGCTGGCAGCTGGATAAGGCCACCACGCTGACCGCGCGCGGCTATAACATTTTCGACAAGCGCTATGCGCAGACTGCGTATTACAACCAGACCCAATGGCTGCTGGGCGCGGACCGGCGCGCCGAACTGATCTTGAACCACAGCTTCTGATTGGCATGAGCTGTAGCGGCGTCGGGCTAACCGTCGCCGTTTTGCTCGCTTTGATGAGAATTCAGGCGAACACTTTCCAGTTGCGCGCTTTTGCCGAGGGTTCAGCCGGCTCGTGTTCCAGGCAGTCCATGCGCAATAGTGCGACCGAAAGCGGCGCGTTGACCAAGCCGCAGTGGTGCGGGGCCGGCCTGCCGGGATGGCGGTTCGGTTCGAAAAAACGGCACGACAAGCAGGCGCGCATTTCAGGGAATCGCTCGGTCTTCTGCAGTTGTGCGATCATTTTATACAGGCCGGTCAACAGTTCCGTTCGCTGTGTCGAAGGAATCGCCGACACGGCGTCCTCGACGAAACCCAACGCACTGCCGATGCGGGTCGCCGTGGCCGCACCTTCCGACGTCAGATGCAGCGCGCTGGCGCGGCCGTCATCCTCGTCGCGGGCCTTAATGACCAACCCCTTGCTGACCAGCGCGGCGACTGAATCGCTGGCACTGGCCGCGCTGATCGACAGCTGCGATGCGAGCCAGGACAGGCGCACCCCGCGAGGGCGCCCCTGTAACAATTGAAGGATCTCTGCTTGCGTTGGGTTGAGGTTCTCTGCCGTGGCGAAGTCCCACATACCTGAGCGCATCACACTTGCAATCCGTCCGATAGAGGTGACGATACGCGCCGAAACATCAGGCGTATCCTTCCACGGCTTTTTTGATTTGGTGTCCATGCCGCATTATTACACAGCGTCATAGTATTGTCAGTGAGGCACCGCGACGCGATGGGCAGCGCATCAGCGGCAAATAATTTGCTTAGGAGTATTTACTGATTTGGAATAGGTGATATCATCCAGTGACTTGCACCGGCAAATTTTACTCAAATTAGATAGGACTCCTATGGGTTGGCGCGTAAGCATTTGCCGCGCACGGGTGGTCGGATCGGAACGGGTATGTCGGTTGCATGACCCAAGTGTAGCCCAATAATATTTAGGAGAAGCAAATGAAATTGGTTCCCACGATCCTTGCCGGCGCTCTGAGCCTTTCGGTGTTCGCAGCCCATGCCCATGACACCCATACTGTCGGCATCCATAGCGAACCAGGCAAGGCGGTAAAGGCGCCGTTCGATATCGTCCAGACGAAAATCACCACCGAGGGCAATATGGCGGTATTTCAGATGTCGGTGAGCGGCAAGGCAGGGTCGTCCAAGCCTTCGAAAGTCGGCAAACTGGCTAGCAGCAATGTGTTTTCCTATGTATGGCCGACCACCATGGACCCTTCGGTCGTGGGCTTCGAAAAGGGGGCGGGCATCCTGGCCTTTGCAGTAACCTCGCATCCGGATTTTGACGATACGCCGCTGTATGATGAAAATGGCGACGGCAATCTGACTAATGACGGTGATCTGTGGCACTCGCATTGGGTTGTACTGAAGTCGGACGACGCGTGCGGCAAAGGGGCGCTCAAGGTAGTGGACATCCCGCCAGGCGCTAAGCCGAAATTGCCACGCACCTGGCCAGGCTTGCCGATCCTGATCGATAGCCCTGGATACACGCCTGTGTTCAAGGGCAGCACAGTGGAGGTCAAAGTGCCGTTCGACGACATTGGTGTGGTACACGCCGCTGGTTTCGACGGCGTGACGTCTGCACTGCGAGTCAACGCCAGTGTTCACAACCCGCTGCTGTGCGTAGTTGATGTATTTAAGGTTGCGTCTGGCAACCTCAGCCTACCGGGCAAGGTGAGCAAGGCTACTCAATAAGACTGAAGATTGCGGCGGGTGGCGCTTTCCATTACAGCTAAGCGCATTGCCCGCTAAGCTCACTTGCCTGCTGCTCATCCATACACGAGTTACCAGGTCATCAAGCGGCAGTGGTTGCGCGACATCGGTTCGCCTGTTTGAGCCAACGAACTTGTCAGCTATGCTCGGCTACGGACAGCTGTAGCGACTTATGCAGCGGCCACCGATATAACTAGGAATCCTAAGTTATTATGTTTATGTTCCATTCAGACAATAAAATCCATCGACTATTTTTGGGAAGTACTAGAAAAATGAAATGCAAGCGCTATCTGGTTATCAGCGCCGCTATTGCAACAGGCCTCACCATCTCCGCTTGCGGAGGAGGCGGAGGCAGGAGTGGAGACAGTGAAGGGTATTTGACCACGCCGCCAACGACGAAACCCATAATCAGCCAGGCTGATACCACTAAGGATGCGGCATTCGATATCGTTCGAACTGAAATTCTCACCAACAACGGCAACGTCATTTTCCGAACGAAAGTGCGGGCAGGTGCCGGAACGTCGATGCCTAAGGCAAATGGCTCGTTCGCAGGATCATCCGTTTATTCATACGTATGGCCTACGTCGCTTAATAGCTCGGATGTCGGCTTCGAGAAAGATCAAGGTATTGTCGCTCTAGCGGTCACGTTTCATCCGGATTTCGACGACGCGCCTAAAGGTGCAAAAAACCGCGACGTTTGGCATTCTCATTGGGTAGTCTTGATTGAGGATAAAGCCTGTGCGGGCGGCTTGAAGGTCAAGGATATTCCCGAGAACGAAAAGCCTAAACTTCCGCTGACGTGGCCTGGTGTACCTTTGTTGATCGATAGTCCGGATTATCCGCCGGCCTTTACAAGCGACACTGTCGAGGTGTCCATTCCCCTTGCCAAGCTCGGTGCGATTTCCACGGCCAGCTTCGACGGCGTTACGGCGGGCCTTCAAGTCAACGCTAGTGTTCATGCGCCACTACTTTGCGTTGCGAAAGTCTTCAAAGTTGCCTCCGGCAATCTGAGTCTGCCTGGTAAGGTCGGCGCAGGATAGTAGTCGACTGGACGCATGCTGGACCGACTTGGTTTCGAGAGCTGCGTTCGATATTGGTGACGAGTCATTTGACTTGTCTTTGTGGTTTTACAGCGTTTTAATCATAGGAAATTTATGAAAATTTTATTGGCTTTAGTTGCTTTTGCCAGCTTTGGCACCGTCAACGCCGCCGAAACGGCGCTCAGCGTGCCCATGAGTTTTATCACCGACAGTGGAACTGGCAGTGTCAGCGGTGAAATCGTCGTCACGCAGTCTGCGCATGGTTTGATTTTTACGCCCGCTCTCAGCGGTCTGTCTCCGGGTATCCATGGCTTTCATCTTCACGAAAATGCTTCTTGCAACCCGGGAGTGAAGGATGGTAAGCCTGTCGCCGGACTATCGGCCGGCGGACATTTTGATCCGCAGAAGACTGGCGCCCACGGCAGCCCGTATGGCGATGGCCACATGGGGGATTTGCCTCCTATCTATGTGGATGCGAATGGAAAAGCCATGACCCCAGTGTTGGCGCCGCGTTTGCGGTCATTGGACAGTTTGCATGGACTGTCATTGATGTTGCACGCGGGTGGCGATAATCATCACGATCATCCAACCGCGCAAGGCGGTGGCGGTACCAGGATGGTTTGTGGCGTAATCAAGTAATAAGCGTTCGGCTGCCTCTGTTGGGGCAGCCGGATTTTACAGGAAAGGAGAGACGTTGGATCCTAGTAGTTGGACGCAAACCGCAACCCTTAGCAACTGTGATGCCGTCGCCTCGAAATCGCGCGGAAAACAAATCAATGTCGTGATCTGCCACGCCGCCCCTATCGTCCGTGCAGGGCTCGCTACCCTCATGAAAACTGCGAAGGACATGCAGGTCGCGGAGGCCAATGCGGACGAGGCGAGGCAAAGCTGCGCCGACGTGATCATTGTCGATTATCTTGGTGCCCTCGATTATCTGGATCAGTATGCAGACGATTGTCTGAGTGGGGCGACTCCTCGAGTGCTGATTGTTACCCAGCTAGATCGCGAGTGGGAGGTGCGCAGGGCGATCACCGCAGGTGCGCACGGCTACCTTCTGCAGGGTGCGGAAGCCGAGGACCTGCTGATGGCGGTGCGTGTGGTCAGCCGCCATATACGCTATCTAAGCGCCGGCTTGAGTTCCTACGTCGCTGATCACATGAACCCTTCGGACCTCACCGGGCGCGAGAACGACGTTCTACAACTCATGGCGCAAGGATACTGCAATAAGTCGATTGCACGGCAATTGGGCATCGGCGTCGGCACTGTCAAAACCCACGTAAAGGCGCTTTTTGGAAAGCTTGGAGCGACCGCCCGTACCCACGCCGTGGCCTTGGCGACACGTCGCGGACTCGTGTGCGATGGTGCTGCGCGACAGCATTGACAAACCGATGTAGGCGACGACGATGCACCAAGGCTACTTACAGTGCAGTTCAAACTAGCCGCAACGCTTCTCTTACTAGAAGCGCTCGGTTTTTTGCAGCTGCACGATCAAATTATCTAACCCTTCCAACAATTTCCTCTGTTGCGCTAAAGGTAGCGAAGCGGCGGCGTCGTCGGCAAACGCGCGTGCCTTGCGGATTCGCGTCGCTGCCATCTCGCCATCGGCAGTTAATGACAAGGTGGTAGCCCGACCGTCGTCCCTGGCTCGGGCCTTATGTATCAAGCCTTTATTCGCCAACGAAAATACCGAATCACTGGCGCTCGCAGCGCTGATAGACAACTGTACCGCCAGCCATGATAGGCGCACGCCCTGGGGATGCTCCTGCAGAAGATGCAGTATCTCGGCTTGCGTAGGATTGAGGTGCTCGGCTGTAGCGAACTCCCACATGCCGGATCGCATCACACTGGCAATGCGACCGACGGCGGCAACAATGTGGGTCGAGACGTCCGGCGTATCCTGCCATGGAGTTTCACGGTTTTTATCCATATAGTTCACTATACACAACAATTTTTAGATTCACAAGGACTCCTAACTAAATAGGTGTTGATGCGTTCTTTCCGGATAGTGGTCCGCTACTGCAGCTGATCGAACCAGGCCAGCATGTCAGCCCACAAATACGCTGATTGCGGGCGAAAGTAGTCCATGTGGCCAAGGCCGGGTGTGTCGATATCGATGGCCTGCCAACGCGCATTTGTATAGCCGGAAAGCAGTGCATTACGGGCGGCAGGCGAGCCCCAGCGATCGGCACTCGCATTGACGGCAACGAAAGGAGTGCGCACTTCAGAGAAATTCTTCACGATTTCACCCTCCGCTGGATCATCAAGGAAAAAACGGGGAAAGCGACACCAGCGCTTCCATTGCTTGTACACGCCTAGCGGCAGGTCTGCGCCGAAACCCAAGCGATGCCATGCCAGATAGCCGTAACGCCGAACAAGCAGTGGACCGATGACGTTCCACAGCATCAGCACGCGGAGCTGCTCCAACCGTGGCATCCAACCTCGCCACCCTGAGCCGGTACCGAACATCCACGCGCCCTTCAGCAAGTGATGATTCGGGAGCAGGCCGAGCGCATGACCGCCGAAGGAATGCGCGACCAATCCCAGTTTTCTACCCGGTGACCATTCCGCTTCCACCACAGCGGCGAGATCGCGTCGCCCCCAAGTGACAAAGTCGCAGTCGAGACCCTTCAACGAGCGCGGCGCGGAACGGCCGACTCCACGATAATCGAAGGTCGTAACGCTATAGCCTTGCGTAGCCGCATACTCGGCGAAGCGCCGGTAGAACGCCTGTGGCACGGCGGTGGCGCCGGCCAGGATGAGGCAGCCACGCTCCGGTCCGGTTGCCGGATACCTGGTCGCGCCGAGCGCGTAGCCGTCACGTGTATGGATGATTTTTTCGTCGGGCATATATTGGTTGGCAGGGCAGCTGCGTAATTGTGAGCGTGCTCCGCGGCAGATTGAAACATGGAAACTTTCGTACTCCAGCGAGGCACTAAGATACAATGGTGACGGGAGGAAATTCGATGTCTGTACGTGTGAAACTATTAAGAAGGCAAAGAGCCTGGTCGCTCGAAGAGCTTGGCGAACGAACCGGACTTACCAAGAGCTACTTGTCGAAGGTCGAGCGAGGGGTGAGTGTGCCTTCGATCGCCGTGGCCATAAAGTTGGCGCGCGCTTTGCAGGTGGATGTCGAGGCATTGTTTTCTGACGAAAGCTCGGCCTCCGAGATTATGGTAACGCGAGCAGCAGAGCGTATGGGGTTTGCCGATGCTGACGAAGCACCTAGCGAAGTGCAAAGTATTGCCGGTGCGGGATCTAAACGTATGTTGCCTTTTGTGATGTTGCCTCCTGCCGAGTATGCCCCGGCGTCCAGACACCACGAAGGGGAGGAGCTCCTTTTTGTCCACAAAGGAACTGCTGAAATCGAGTTCCCCAACCAGACAATCAAGCTCCGGGCCGGAGACTCGGTCTATTTCAACGCACTGATCCCCCACAGGGTGCGTTCGGTCAGCGCTAATCAGGCGGAAGTACTGATTGTCGTAAGCTACACCGACGAGTAAATGCTGAGTTGCAATTCTGCCTTTTCTTTGCGCGCAACAGGCAGCATGGTTGGCGGCCGAATTTTCGGGTGCGGCCAAGGAAGCGTCCCGCGCAAGTGAGGAGATGGGTAAGCCTGTGCAAGTCATATCTTTAGTATAAGCACGATCCGACCAGCGTGGCACCAATAGGACTAATGGACTCATCAATCGCATTGATAGATAACCTTGAGCAGGGCTTATGCGATGCTTGCGGCCGAAGCATTGTCGACGCTGACCTTGCCAAAACCAGTCAGCGTCATGGTCGGCACGAACCCCAGCCGCTCGTAGACGGGAAACCCGGCGTCGGTTGCATGTAGCACGGCGGTGCGAATACCGGTGGCGTCAGCTGCCTGGCGCAGTAAATGCGCATTGGTCGCGTAACCGTAGCCGCGATTACGGAAAGCCTTACGTGTTGCCACGAGTCCGACGTAGAGGGCTCCTTCGCTCACAATGATGGATGAAGTCGACACAGGCTCGTTCCCCAGGAAGCCGACAACCGCCCATGCTTGTTCGCGCCAATACGACCTGCTTTCGAACTCGGCTGCGCATATCTCCCGTGGATATCCATAGCTCTCGCTAATGACCGCTGCGAAATCGGCAGCGACTTCTGGCGTGTCAAGCCGTGCGAATCGCAGGACGGTATCATTATGCGGGGCGATTAACGGCAAATTACTTTGCTCCATGCCGCGGAGACGCAGCTTCGGTTCCAGTCCGACTTCAAGCATGATTTTTTCCAGATCAAACCCCGGGAGGAATTCGTGGCACACATACAGCAGGCCAGATTGGCTCTTCTGTTGCATCAAGCGTCTTGCGCCTTCGATGGTCTCACGCAACTGCATATGTTGCGGACGTCGATCAGTCAGCATTAAGCCGTTCCAAAGCGTAAATGGGCTGTCTGCCCAAAAACCTTATAACCCGGGCGATTTCCTAAGTCTGCATGCGGCCAGGCCGAGGCGTAGGACTGCATAGCTGCGGTCCACGCGTCGGCTCCTGCGCTAGCCAGATCCGGTGTATTAATACTCATGTGATTTGCTAAATTTTTTTGAAGAAGGCGTTCATTCCGTCGACATCTGACAAGTAGGTCTCGATCATTGTAATCAGGCCGTCCTGGCCCAACTGGCAAACGGTGGCAAGCTGTTCGTCCAATGTCACTCCGTCACGTTCCGCCGTATTGTGATAGGCGAATGCCATATTGTCGCGGCTGAGAAGTATATGCTTCAGCGTGAACTTAACGCCGTAACTAGCAATTAAACGCACTCGTTCCACCACGGCGTCTCTGCCGTCTGCAGGTCCAGAGATTGCATTGTCACCTGGTAGTACCCAGCTGACCGTGGGGGCGAGGAGGGCGCGCATTCCTTCCCAGTCGCCTTGAGTTAACACGGAGTGAAACTTTTGACCCAGACTGGTCCGATCAATATATGTTGTCATAGTCGCTTTTGATAGATGAGGTTTTATAACGATTCCAAGAATGCGATGACGGCGTCGCGAGCGGACTTGGTCATGGCTTCGAATTTGGCCCGGCTGCTTGATGCTTCCCCGCCGTGCCAGGCAATTGCTTCCATCAGTGTTCGGGCGCGGCCATCGTGCAGGTAGCGCACGCTTTCAGGATCGGCAAAGCCTGTGCCCTTCTGCACGTATTTCAGCGAGCCCAGTCCCCACAGCGGCTGGGTGCGCCACATATTGGGGCTGGCCTGGCCTTCGGTCAGCGTGTCGGCCAGTTCCGGTCCCATGTCGTGCAACAGCACATCGGTGTAGGGGTGGATAACCTGGTTGCGCAACTCGGCGAGTGGGTGAAATTTCCCCGTCTTCAGTTCGGCCACATGACATGCCGTGCAGGCCGACTGCGCAAACAGCTTGCGTCCCAGCTCGATGCTGGCCTGGGTGTTGGCAGTGATTCTGTGTTCCGGCGGCGTCACGGCGCCATCGGTGTAGCCGCTGGGGTACTTGCGCTGCGCGGGGACGCCGAGCAGTTGCAGGTAAGATGAGATGCGATCGAGTTCGGCCGCGGAAATGGAGGGCGTCACCATGCTGGTCTTGCAGTCGGATGTGCCGCGCTGGCAACCCACCGACTTGAAGGCCGGAGTGGTGATGCCCAGGTCTTGCAGGAAAGCCCCCGCCGCTTGCTGGCGAACTGTGCCTTTGGCTGCTTTCCAGCCGTAGCGGCCCAGGTGCCGCTGCCCGGTTTCCGGATCGATTGACCAGTTAGGCACGCCGCGAACACCATCGCCATTTTTGTCTTGCGGATCGGCCAGCGCGAGGATTGAGGTGTACTGTCAATAGCGGACACTCTTGTTTCAAGCCGCCTGCGGCTGTTTGCTGAAGGATTCAGCGAACAACGCTGGCGGAATATTGCCAAGGCG
>Ga0247815_10000034_pt1 | contig 122155 bp, 104 predicted proteins | sample UWRJL194509B1_FD_181014 | JGI IMG/M metagenome (GOLD analysis project Ga0247815, IMG submission 181014) | Plant litter microbial communities from Arlington Agricultural Research Station in Wisconsin, United States - UWRJ-L194-509B-1 | ecosystem: Environmental > Terrestrial > Plant litter >...
AGTTTCTGTAAAAATAAAGGTTTTGTCTATCCATGATTTATAATTCACATTCTTGTTAGCTATAACCTGCAGTTGCTTTCCGTCCTGCATGTAAATACCCGCTTTACCTGGAACTAAAGTCACCTCCTTATTGCTGGAGATCTGTTTCAAAGCTACAACACCCTGTTCTACAGTAACCGATACCTGCTTATTGTCTCTTAAAATATTGAATTTTGTACCAATATCTTTCGCTTCCACATCTCCCATTGCAACCCGGAACTGCGCTTTACCAGGATTGACATTAATGAAAATCTCGCCATTGATCAGTTCCAGCTTTCTGTCTTTTAAGAAACTGTTCTTATTATATTTTACCGTTGTTGATGCATTAACAGTTAAGAGTGTACCATCCGGAAGAGTAACATTGGCGGTTTTTGAATCTGCTTCCGTCTGAATGATCACAGTCTGAGTTTTATTAATGAAATAATAACTTACACCAAGGGAAATAAACAGTACAGCCGCAATTTTCAGGACTTCAAAAATTCTGCTCTTTGATTTCTGCATTTTCAAAACAGGAGCATTATTATCAATCAATTTTTTATCCAGGTCGATCCAGGAACTATCTGAATTGGTACCTACAGATTTGTATAGTTTATCCAGGTTGAGCTGTACATGGAGAAAATCCTGATAGGTTTTTTCGTTCTCCGGATTTGCCTTCCGCCATTGGTCCAGCACTTCTTTGTGCGCAGGCGTAATGGATTGATCCATATCATCTATGATCATACCATATATTTCTTCATTGATTTCAAATTCTTTCATAGCTGCCGTATTAGCGTGCAAATAAGTATGCGATGAGCAACAAACTAACAATCAGTTGCTGCTTTTTTTCTATATGGTCTCTCAATTTCTGAAATCCGTAGGTCAGGTGGTTTTTTACCGTTTTGATTGATATATCCATCTGATCTGCAATTTCCTGTTGCTTTAATTTACCAAATTTACTGAGGTACATCACCTGTTTGCATTTTTCGGGCAGCAGCATCAGTGCCTCTTCCAAACTGGCAAGCAAAGCTGCCTCTTGTGCGTTGTCTTCATCAGGAATTTCAACCTCCTGAACAGCCAAATAACCAGAACGTTTTTCCGCATTCACCTTTTCTTTCTTGATAAAATTGAGAGAGGCGTTTACCACTGCTTTAAATAAATAACTTTTCATCGAGTGTGTAACATTAATCAGTTCTGCTTTATTCCATATCACAATAAAAACATCATGCACAATTTCTTCCGCGGCTTCCGTTTGTCCAACATAGCGGTAGGCCATACCGAACAGGTGTTTATAATATTTTTTATACAATTCTTCAAATCCCTTTCTATCCTGCGCTTTAATGGCGTTTAAAAACCGTGTTTCTTCTTCAATAGGCAATACGTCCTGCATGTTCTTTACCATCACGCGCTTAATTTTGTTTTAACGTAAGGTAACCTGAAATTTCAGGCGACAATGCCAGGGTGCTCACCGTTATGAAAAATATCCTTTTTAACAGATTACGTTCCTGCAGTGGCGTCAATATAAAGGAGCCGGATATTTGAACTATTTGTGAAGATGCGTTCCCAGCATTATTTTTGTATAATTCATGTACCAAATCACCTGCTTTACCCTTGGCCCCCGACTTTAATAAAATTTGCTGCGGTACCAGTCCGGTATATTCAACCGTGTAGTTTAATATTTTGGTCTCTTCATTATACGATCCTTTTAAAAGTGAGGTCCCTTCTGAATTGCTGTTTGTACCTTTTTTATCAGCCCTGGCCATTACAATATAAGTGAGCACCGGTGCTTTAATTTTCGCCTGGTCCACACCCGCAGCATCTTTTTTGCAGGAGACCGAACAAAACAACACGATCACAACCAGTAATCCCGGGAAAATCCCCTTGCCTTTATACGCCTTCATAATCATGTCTTTAACAAAGCACCAAAATACTAAATTCTGATACATTACAGCTAAATTTAAAAGGCGTTCATTACAGCGACAACCTGCTCCACTTGTGCAACCGTATGAAAATAAGATATAGGCAGACTTAATGTGGTTTGATGAATAGTTTCTGATATGGGGAAGGCTCCTTTTAGCCTGGTCTTTAATGCTTTTTGATGATGCGGAGGCACCGGGTAGTGTATTTCAGTTTTGATATAATTTGCCAAAAGATATTCGCGCAATTTATCCCGCTTTGGATGCCTGATGGAATAAATGTGGTATACGTCTTCATAATCGGCATGCACTACCGGAAGGATAAAATCAGAACTCAACCCTTCCTGGTATATTTTTGCAAGTACCCTTTTATGTTGATTGATACGATCAAGAAAAGGCAGTTTTACAGAAAGGAAACCCGCCTGAATTTCGTCAAGCCTGGAGTTGATGCCGATATAATTGTTATAGTATTTTTCATGGCATCCATAATTACGCAGTGCCTTGATCTTCGATGTCACTTCAGGATCAGCGGACAGTAAAGCTCCGCCGTCGCCAAGGGCGCCCAGATTTTTTGTAGGATAAAAACTAAATGCGCCAAAATCACCAAATGTCCCCGTCATTTTCCCCTTATAAAGTGCACCATGAGACTGGGCACAATCTTCAATTACCTTTAGGCCATAGTTCTGTGCGATATTCATAATTGGATCCATATCGCATGATTTGCCATATAAGTGTACTACAAGGATTGCCTTCGTCAGCGGTGTTATCTTTTCCCCGATTTTTAGTGGATCCAGATTGTAGGTATCAATATCTGGTTCTACCAATACTGGCACCAACCCGTTATGGTAAATAGCCAGAATTGTGGCGATATACGTATTTGATGGCACAATCACTTCTGACCCTGGAGGAAATTCAAAATACCGCAGGGCGAGCACAAGGGCATCCAATCCAGAGGCCAGTCCTGCGCAGTAACCACCTCCACAGTAGTCGGCAAACTCGGCTTCAAACGTAGTCACCTTATTTCCAAGAATAAACCACCCTTTATCCAGGCTATCGGAAAAACTTTCCCGGTAACTTTCCATAAAAGGAGCGTTTAATAAAAAAAGGTCTTCGTAGGGTATCATATTGCCTGTTTAATCTGATAAGGGGTGTGAATATAATCTGTAGATTCAAAATGTTCAGAGGCAAGCACCATCAGCATTGCATCATCGCTAAAGCTATGCATGGTATGAAAATCTTCCGGCTCAATAATTAAACACTGCTCAGGCGAGTCCAGTACGTAAGAGGATTCTTCCAGGCCGTTATCATTATAAATCGTACAACGCCCACGTAAGCAAATAGCCGCTTGCCGGGTTTCATAATGCCTGTGACCACCACGCTCAGAGTTATCAACTCCATAAATATAGAATATCCGTTTAATATCAAAGGGAACAACTTTTTCAATTACTGTAAGGTTCCCGCGGCTGTCGGTAAAAGTTTTGAGATTAATTAAAGAGGCCATATTGGAAAAAATGTTTTGCGTAAATGTTTTTGTAATACCCTTTAAAAAAGAATACTATATACCTTCCTATTACTCTTTTGATTTGCTCAAATTCATCGTTCGTTTCATGCGGAACAACGTCAGTCTGAAGGTTGGCTATTGCATTTTCAGCTACGGACAGCGCCTTAACATAGGGCTTGTACACGTGACTGATCTGTTTTTTCTGAAGGAGATATGAAGAGGGGGAAATCCGGTAACGTTTATTAGAGCAGTAACTGAATCCATGGTAATGGTAAAAGACCAGGTCGGTTTCTTCTGCGTCATTCTCATGTTTTACTTTAGTGGATCCGGTTTTGCAGGCAAACGAAAACTGCTGGATATTCCAGGGGGCAATGCCACCGCCAGAATGTGTAGACACATAAACACCAGTAAACCGCTCCGTCCAATCGTCAAGGTATTTCTGGTCGCCAAATTTATTATCTTCGAATCGATTAAAACACCAGTCAAGACAAGAATCAACCCACCAGTTTAGTACCGTCATTCCTTCTTGTGTATTTTTAAAAGTCATAAACTGTACACAGTAGATCCCGCTGGTGGCAGACTGATCATAACATGGCGTATACCTATGCGGGGTAATCAATACGGAGTTTATTCCCATTTCGTTTATCAGTACCTGTGGATCGCTGAAAAACAACAAATCGGCATCCACGTAAGTGCAGTGGTCAAGACTGAAGGTTTCAATACAATACTTGATACTTGAAGAAGCGCAGGTCCAGCAATACTCACCTGCAGTCCTTTCGTTTTTCACAGCTAACAGCGCTGGGTTTTCGAAGTCCTCAAGGCTAATGACTGTTGCCTTTGTCAGCTTCAGCTTGTTTAATACTTCCAGACAATTATTATCAAAAGCAACTATATACAGGTGAAAGTCTTTACAATGCTGTTCCAATGAATTATACATTGCTACGCCACGTGACAGATAGTTTGTATTAAAAAGAGTGCAGAATTGTAGCATATATTAGGAATTGATAAAGTAAAACCCTCTGTTGTAGGCTTGCGGCAGATTATCGATGAGCGTGACCGCTTCACCATCCACATAAGGGGCAAAGTCTGCGATCAGCTTGTATTTCGGTGAAAAGTGTTTCAGAAAGTCTTCCTGGTTGAAAAACCAGGAAGGATAAGATGCCGGATAGATCTCAGCAGGTACTAATTGTAATGTCAGCCTGTCACCGCTTCCATGATGAAAAGCAGTACGGTCAAATAACAGGAATTCGAAATTATAATCGACCAGCTGTTTAAAAAATTCATGTGGTTTTTCCAGGTACTGAACAGAGCCTGACAGCAATACAAAATCTATTTTAACGTCTTTCAGGCAAGAGTCAATGTTTTCATAAAAGTTCAGCAACCCATCGGCAAAATAATCTTTTCCACAGGCAACATAATGTTCCTGTTCCACTACATTCCAGCTGGCACATACATCCGGGCCAAGGAATTCTTTCACCTGATAATAGGTACTTCCAAGGGCACCTCCAAAATCGAGTATATGCAGAGGTCTTTTTTTAAGATTTGCACTGTGCAGCAAAAAGGAAATAAGGGCAAAAGGGTACTCCTTTTTATCAAAAAGCACAGAATCGCGCTCATACACAGCAAGCCCGCTTTTAACTTTCAGCCCAGCTTCTTTTGTTTTTTCAAGGATTACGTCTTTTTGGTAGCCGTCTGTTTTCTCCAGCACTTCTGACCAGGAAGAATAAGACCCGGACCAGCCGTAACCGATTGGTGTTGATTTTCTGAAGAGGCTCTTAAACATATATAGGATCTTTGTTATCAATTTGATGTTAAGACAACAAATGATAAAAAAGGTCCTATATGTTTTTAAAACATTTTAGATGCTTTAACCAGATTGGATTCGCTCAGCTTATTTTTCTCCGATGAGCACACCAGATACATTCCAGGCACTAAAACTTGTACCCTCCCTTTTGCCCTGTGGTATTGCTACCTTAAAGATATGTTTTCCCGCTGTCAGCTCCGGCAGGGGAATTTCAACAGGCAGGGTAATTGTGCCGGGGCACCAGTTTGACCGGCTTAAATCAGAAGAAGAAAGACCATTACCAAAATTGCCAGAAGCAGGGTTTAAATTACGGTATGTTGCACAATCTTCTCTCCAGGGAATAAAATTGTAGACACGTTTTCCATCTACAAAAATTTCATTTTGTTTAGGCACAAACTCGTCTCCATTTCCCCATCCCCCGTGCCCGGTAGTGAGATATCTTAACCGGAGGTTTTTCAGGCCGGCCGGCACATCAACTGCTACGGTCAGCGAATCTTTATCAAACATAGTCCCATACTCCTGCCCAGACATTTCCATCAGGTTGGTGGTATTGAAAGCTGGTGCCATCCATGTTTTCGTCAGATCTTTAACTTCACTGTCACCAGGATAATATTTGAAATACAAGCTGGCTTTATGGCCACCCTTGTCGTAGTTACCAATAAAAACACCAATCCACACTTCCCCTTGCAAGGCCGGCAATAAAGTTGTGATATCTTGTTTATACACTACAGAATCAGCCCAGTGGTAACCTTTTATCTTAGCCTGCTCATTATAATGCCCAACACCAAAAGATGTAAAAAACCGCATGAGTTCAAGGGGCGGAAGATATTGCTCAGTTGCAGTTACGCCCTGATAATTTGTTCCATTCCTGCCCGTATAAACAGGAAGTACCTGAACACCATGCTGGAGCGCTTGCAGAAAAGATATTTTTCGCTCTACCGGGATCATAAATACAGATCCGGTACGGTCATAGGCATCACCGTTTGAGTGTTGTACAAGTTCAGCAAATAAGTACTGGCCAGGTGCTGCAGGTGGAAGTTTTATTTTTTTAAGTATTACAGTGCCTCCCGAAAAGTGATAAGTGACATTGGATTGCTCCCCGGCAGGATTCTCAATCTTTCCGCCAAAGGAAATCTGCTCATCATTAAAAACCTGAACAGTTGTATACCGGCTTTCAATTACCTGCCGCTGATAAGCTGCCTCATCCAGCACAGTTCCCCATTGCGGAGGCCAGCCCATTTCAAGTGCCGTAATTTTACGGTAATCAATTTTTGTTGCTACGGTTTCAAAATTTCCGTTCCGGACTACTTTGAGAATCAACCCCATACCAGGCGCTGTAGAGATTGCGGGTGTACCTTTGATTTTCAAATCACTGTTGTACCATACCTCGACGGTATTTGACCGGATAATCAGTTTTGCTTTTTTACATATTACACCACAGATCGTTTCTGTACCGGGGAGCGTTTCTGCCTGTACATAATCCTTGAAAGGCCTTTTAAAAGTATACAGCCGGCCTTTACTATTCATAACTTGATAAGTTGCCTGTTCTTTAAACTGCAATAACTGCTCTTCCGTACCCGTCCCTCCGGCACCTATCCTGGCCTGAAGTCCGTTGGTAAACAGTTTTAGTTCTCTGCCGGTATCGTTGCCATTACTAATAATTTTATAGGTAATTACTGCCTGGGAACTATCAGCATCTTTTTTCTGTGCAAATAATGACAAGTGCATCAAAAGCAATAAACATCCGGCTATAAAGGTTTTCATGGCGCTAAAGTTAAGATTGTTTAGCAGAAAATAACCGCCTTTTTCGGTAGAATATTGTATATTTTGTTCATCATCCTGCCTTCAGCGGACTTTATTTTTTAGGGTAAAGAAACCTGAAGGCATTGAAAACCGCCTGGTGTATAACTGTTGCATGATTTTCAGCTTTTCACATCTGACAGCCCTATTTGAATTAAATCCAGGGTCTGTTGTCTCAATGCAGGATCAGCTCCAGTTAAACTTGTAACCAGTATCTGCTTTTTCTGAAGATATTTCTTTGCATGTTTGCGGTCATATCTCAGCATCCATTTGATATTGTATATGAGATCACAGCATTTTACAGTTTGTGCTGCGGGGCTAATTAGGAAAAGCCTCGCCTGTTCTTTTTCTTTTCTTTCCTTTTTCTTGAGATCCGGATATGCCTCTCGTGTAAATACATCCGTTAGCTCTACAACCGCCAATGCAATTGTATTGGCTTCAGTTTCGGTATATCCAAAAGTGATCAGCCTAACAGGCAATTCCTCTGCTGTGATATCGGTATCTTCCAGCAGATCATGACAAAGACCTATTTCAAAACCTAAGGTAACCGCTGTTTTTGCCAGATTGGCGACAGTAAGCACATGGTTAAAATAAGGCTCTAGGGTACGCTTGATCAGCTGCCCGTGATGCTGAACGGCTACCCAGTTTATCAGATTTTCTACGGGTGTCATTTTAGCTTATCCAGTTTATAGTAGCCCAACTGGATCGGGTCTTCCGGCAAATCGGCTGCTGCGGTAATTTGAATTTGATATTTATCCTTGAATTCAGGGGCAAGAATATCCTCTATCCTGTATATATCATCTACATCAATTCCATATTTTTCATCAATATGTGAGCCCGCACCCCTTAGCGTATTTGTTTTAAAAAAAACCGTTCGTTTCGCCTGCTGAATAGCCTGTGTACGTTCATCGTGAACACTTAGAACGGTATAATGCTGTTCTTCAAGTATACCAGAGGTATAACCGCCAAGATTGATAAAGAAGAGTTTTTTAGACGGTGTTATTGCTTCCTCCCCTTTTAAGACCACCTTGATCTGGTATCCATCAACGTGGCTGATTTCCCGCCATCCGTCCAGATGAATACTATCACCTGCTTCTGGCCAAAACCGGCGGATAGCAGGTACTAAATCCTTCAGGCTACCACCAATGCCAAAAAAATAATCATGCTGTTCAACATTTCTATTAGGTGCTAGTGATCCTAATAAAATCATATATAATTTAAGTCCCTCGCTTGTCTGTCCGTTATCCATCATACCAATAGTCTCTTAATTATTGCTGCCGAAGCTGCTTCACTGAAATCCAGGCCTGAATAGTCTGGGTTGTAACCGCCAATATACGGTACTGCCATCACATAGATCCGCTCATTCAAAGCCCCAAAGGCATCTACCACCTGAAAATTGTCGTTAATAGTAATGCCCGGAACCTTTAAATAAAGGTCGCCATTTTGATCTTCACTTACCTGTGCACCACGCTCAATCGCCTTTTGTCCTTCCACCGGCGACCGAAATTTAAGTTTTGCCGGACTGATTGTCTTACCAGCTAACAGCCCTTTAAAAGGAAAATCTTCAAATGCCAGGTGAGGCTGGCCGACACAGTCAATAAAAGTATTGAAAGGTACAGATAACCTGTCGCCTGATTCATCTGTATATTTATAGTATACACCACCATCAGCGTTTGCTTCTATTTCACTATCCTCACCCACAGCTATTAGATCAAGCACACCAGCCTTGTGCAATGCCAATAGTTCTTCACTGGAGCTTTGTGGAATGTAGGCAATAACTATAGAAATCAAAGGTGTAAGCGACTTCTGTAAACGTTGCATGTCTTCGGCAGACAGGTACTTGGCAGGGTAATTCAATGCGAAACTTAGTACACCAAGCATTTCCTTCCAGTAAACTGACTCTCTGCGTTGGATAGATTTCTCTGCCTCGGCGTATTCCGCTTCAAGTAGTTTAAAGGGATCAAGCTTTTCACGAAGATTCATCATTTCCTCAACAAATTCCTCTAAGTTCAGATCTTTTATTTTCTGATAAAACTTTGGGTTTTTCTCTTCTATCGGTGCCTTAAAATCTTTCTCGAATACATAATCAAGCGACAAAAAACCATTATTTCCAGCAATATGCTCAGCAATTTCTTCGTCAGTCAGCAATGCATCATTAGACAGGTGGGAATCCTCGAGGTGGAATCTGACGGCCGGAAGCATGCCACTCCGGGTATGTAAAATCAATTTAAAGTTTTGGCTATCAGGAAGTAACTGATAAGAAACTTTCCCCTTTTCATCCTTATCAAAAGTACCATTATAACGTGACAATGTCCTCACTGCATCAACGGCTGTTAAAGATGATCCTTTGATAGCAACAGAATGGTTCAATTGCTGTGATATTTTAAGCGGAGGATAAGGAGAATCAAAGTAGCCTGCAATTTTTCCTTCATGCTGATGCGGCCAGTTATGGCCCGTGCAAACGATTACCTGATCAAATTCATACTTTTCTTGTCCGTTTATTTCTACAACAACAATTTCCTCCTGCGGCTGATCTGTTATATCGGTTACTGTACTATTGTAATGTATTTCATAGGCTATGCCTATTTCTTTTGCCTTCTTTTGCAACAAGTCAAACTGAGCAGTGAGATATTGCCCAAACAGCAAACGTGGCAACACCTTGTATTCATTAAAACGGGTTGGATCGATATGAAACTTATCAAGGGTATCTTTATGGACCGATTTTATCCAATCTGCCAGTGTGGTGACTAATAACGGTATTTCATTACTGGATACATTGGTAATGTGTTCATCACTTGCGCCTTCCTTACTGTAAGGCATTCCCTCTCCCAACTTTTTTTTACGTTCAAATATGGCTATTGAAATGTCTGTCCTGCCAGAGTCTATGATTCTTTTAAACATGAACAGGGCACTCGGGCCTCCGCCCAAAATAGCGATGCGATTATTTTTCAAATGAGTATGTAGATTTTTGAAATGAACAACAATTCAAGATAATTGTTTTCAGGATGCTGTACCAGATCAATAACAAACAGGTTATACATCAAATTTTAAAGCCGCCAGTATCTCCATGAGAGAGAATTTTGCACCGCAAATCACCTCATCGGCAGCTCCGTAATAGACTATTAATGTATCTCCGTCTTCCTGTAAGATATGTCCGTTAGTAAATACCACATGCCCGAAAAACCCAGTAAGTTCGTAGTCCTCTGAAGGTACCATAATTGGATCTTCTGTTCGTGCCAGAACCTTTGAAGGATTGTCAAGATCCATTAAAAATGCACCCAGACAATACTGGTGTGCGGCATTTGCCCCATGGTAGATTTCCAGCCAGCCCTGCTCGGTTTTGATTGGTGAAGCGCCCGCACCTACTCGTGCACTGTCCCAGCTCTGTGGTCTGGTTTTAACAATGCACTTATGGTTTCCCCAGTGTATTCTATCCGGGGATTCTGCTAACCATATAAAATTACCACCTATATCAACACTGCTCGGCCGGTGAAGCATGAAAAACTTTCCGCCAATTTTCTCTTCAAATATTGCACAATCCTTATTGTGCGGGGGCAGGATCATACCATGTGATTCAAAATTTTTCCAGTCGGAGGTAGTACGCATGCCTACTCCTACCCCACTTTCTGAAACTGAAGTAAACGTGAGATAATACTTATCCTCTATATTGGTTACCCTGCAATCTTCAATACCAAAAGTCTGAAGTATGCCTTGCCCGAAAAGTTTTGGGAAACCTTGCGGTTCATAAAAACGAATACCGTCCTCGCTGCACAATAAGCGCAGGTGCGACAAGGTAGTTAGATAATCAACCCCTTTATATCTTACAACACGTGCATCTGTAGCAATAAGATCTGCATCGTCGAGTGCAATCTCCATTATTTTTGTTTCCCCTGTTTCGGTAAGGATAGGAAAAGAAACAATAACTTCTGATTGTTCAGGGCGCTCTGCCACTCTAACCAGCATCCATATTTTACCTTCAAAACGAAACACGCCCGGATTAAGAAGGCAGGCGATATGTATGCCATCAATACTTGGTTTCAGGTCGGAAGGGCGAAGAATTGGGTTCTCAGGGAAGCGGTGCGCAAGATCTTTCATCATCAAATAGTTTTTAAAGGTTATGTAGCTATCATAATTGTAACAGAAGTGCCCCGATAACGAGTCAACCGAAAAATAGTTTTTTAATCCCATGTTTTCAGTGCTTTCCTGAAAACATTTTGTCAAAACAAAGCGGTTCTCCGTCTGTTCACAAACACTGCTTAAACCCTTATTTCAAAAAGAACTATGAATGGATTAACCCCATGGGCGATCTCAGCAGGCTTAGATCTAGCTGAGACTACATCGAGTTTATTCCAGGCACAATCTGGAAACTTCAAATTTAAAATACACAGCACACAGGATTCGTTATGGATCACGAGTCTTTTACCCCTCGGGGGCCGCGCTGATTTCAGGGCTGCATTTTCCCCTGGCGGGGACCTTAGAGTTGAAAAGGTAACCGAAAATAAGGGTACTTTTAAAGTTGCATTGTCTTCGTCCATCGGGAATTTAATGGTCACCATCTCAATTGATCAGCAAACAGAAATACCGGTGCTCAGATATACTACTATCCTTAAACCTGCAAGAGACACTTTAATCCCATTCTGGCCCAGGGACATTATTTTTAACAGCAACAATGGTAATCCTGAAACTACGAAAGGAAAAATCCATGCGAGTCAGGCAGGTACCAGAACAGGATTTATTTATGTTTCTCAGACACACCCAAAATCATGTACCCTACTTTATCATCAGAATTTAACGGCACTCGCCGGATACTGTGATCAGACTGAAACTTCCGCGGCAGACACTGTTGGAGGCACCTGGCCTGAACTAGGTTTTGCGTTGCCACCAGCTAAAAAAGCCTTAGCGGCTGATAAGGAATATATTATTAACGATGCATACGTAGCATTTGAGCAGGAACTGCCGGCCGATGAGCCGGCGGTCATAAGGCAGTACCTGAATTTGCTGGGAAGAATATATTTATTGCTTCCAAAACCTGAAACACATTATAAACACTGGCCAGATATATTGATTATCGGGTTAAAAGACCTGATTGAAAATCCGGGGTGTACAGTTCAGCTTGCAGGGCACAAATTTTTCAGCGCTTATGTGAGTGATTATGAAACTCCGCCCGAAATTATGGTACAACTGGCAGTATTACTCCCACTGCTCGATTACACGGAATGGAGCGGGGAAGAAATAGAAGTAATGAAGGAAATCAAAGAAGGTTTACCGTTGTTCTACGACAAGAAATTGGGAACTATTATGAGGTGGCTTCCCGATGCAGAAGACAAACTTAAGGGCGAAGAGGAACAAAAAGTGCCTAAGGTGATGGATTCATGGTACCTTCATCATCCATTGTTAAATTTATCCCGTTTGGCATTAAAGGGAGATGAAACTGCCAAAACCCTGTTTTTAGACTCATTGAACTATGCGATAAATGTAGCACATCATTTCAAGTACGAATGGCCGGTCTTCTATAAAATGGATACATTAGAAGTGATAAAGGCAGAAACTGCAGAAGGCAAAGGGGGTGAGAAAGATGTTGCGGGGCTTTTTGCACATATCATGCTTCAGGCTTACGAACTTACAGGTGAAAAAAGATTTTTACACGAGGCAGAGAAATCTGCCAAAACCCTGAAAGGCTATGGATTTGAGATTTTTTATCAGGCAAACAACACTGCTTTTTCTGCAGGGGCGTTGCTCAGGTTATTTAAGATTACGCAGAACGAACTGTACCTGGAACTGAGTTATATGTGCCTCGCATCAATTTTCAGAAATGTGCAGATCTGGGATTGCAATTACGGATATGGAAAGAACTTTCCAAAGTTTTTTTCCCTGTTTCCATTGAACGATGCACCCTATACCGCAGCTTACGAAGAACAGGAGGTCTTTTGTGCACTTCATGATTATTTAAAACATGCTGAAGGTGTTGCAATCTTGCCATCTGTACATTTGTTAATCGCTGAATATATTCGTTATTTAATTGACAGGGCTGCTTATTACTACCCTGCTATGTTGCCCAAAGAAATGCTCGAAAAGAAACCCAAGATAGGTGAAGTGGATCCCAATCTATGGATTGCACTTGAAGACCTCCAGGATGGATGGGAGAAATCAGGCACTGTTGGACAAGAAGTTTACGGTGCCGGAAATGCATTTGGTATCTTGCCAAGGCACTATTTGAGGGTTAAGGGAGAAGAATTCATGGTATATGTGGATTATCCGACAGCCGGCTTCAATATGGTTAAGGGAAAGAACATTCACTTGTCCATTCTTGGAGATGAAAGTATTTTCTGCAGACTAATGGTAATAAAAACAAGTAGTAAGAAACTTCCTGATTTCACAATCAGGCTTGACAAAACGAAAGAACAGGTTATAGGAAAACATGTAAAAAATGGGAACCTCGAATATAGCGTGACAGGCAATCAAAAGGTAACAATTTCCTGGAGCCGTAATTAATATTGTTATACAAATAATCCGAACATATGAAACCTTCATCCGCTGGCCGTCACTCATTTTTGTACAGGAACGGACTCAGCATTGTCTTTTTAACACTTTTCATCTTTACCCTTGGGGCACAAGCCATTACTGGCTGGAAGCAGCACAATCAGGATCTCACCGAAGAGCATGCTGCGGCAATTGATCTGGCAACTTATTTAAAAAGCGGACATTTTATTTCTGCAACATTTGAAAACTTTGAAAGTGAGTTTCTTCAAATGGCCTTATATGTCCTGCTCACGGTATCTTTGCGCCAGATCGGATCGGCAGAATCAAAAAAAATCGACGAACCGGAAGAGGTGGACCGGGAACCGGTCGTATCCAGCGATGCCCCCTGGCCTGTAAGAAAAGGCGGATGGATATTAAAACTATACAGCAACTCTTTATCAATAAGTTTTGGGATACTTTTCTTTCTTAGCTGGGGACTGCATCTATATGGCAGCTGGCAAAACCATCAGGTAGAACAGGGAATAAAAAACTTACCCCAAGTCACAGTATGGCAATATCTTGGCGAGCCCGAGTTTTGGTTTGAAACTTTCCAGAACTGGCAAAGTGAGTTCCTGTCTGTGGCGTCAATTGTTATATTGACAATTTTTCTGCGACAAAAAGGCTCTCCGGAATCTAAACCAGTTGATGCGCCAAATATGGAAACGGGAAAATAATATCAAGTTGTCCCAGTTCCACATAGCAGTACCTGGGACAACAATTTTGAAGTATAGATTGTGATTATTTTAGAACTTACAAGCAATTCCGGCCAGGAAGTTTGCCGGCTTCTGCGGCCTTCCATCAATCGCCCATGATTTCACATCACCAATATTATTTGCCTTAAGATTAATCCTGAATTTTGGCTGGTCGTAGAAAACTGCAGCATCAACAAAGGTATATGCAGGCAGTTTAAATGTGTAGTTAGCTGTGTTGGCAAAGAAAGAATCTGAAACATAATTTCCTCCTGCTCCTATTCCAAATCCTTTAAGTTTCCCTTCCGGAAATGTATAATTCAACCAAACATTCCCAACATGCGCAGGTGTAAGTAATGCTCTTTTCCCTTCAACCTGAGGAGCTGCCTTCGTGAACTTGTTATCATTATATCCATACCCCGCTACAATGTTGAAACCATCAACCGGATTTGCAATCAGTTCAAAATCTACACCATTGCTTCTTTGCGTTCCATCCTGAATCAGGAAGTTCTTCCCATCTCTGATTTCGAACCGGGTCGAATTTTTCACGTCTATATTGTAATAACTTATTGTCGCGTTCAATTTATGGGCAAACAAGTCCAGCTTTACCCCTCCTTCAATCTGGTTTGCCTGCTGTACCTTAAATACACTCACACTTCCATCCGGCTGTGTGGCATTCGGCAGGTTTTTAAAACCATTCATGTAATTGACGAAAAGTGAAACCTGGTCTTTTACTGGCTGATAGATCAGGCCGAGTTTTGGAGAATAAGCCGTCTGTTTGTAATCGCCGGTAACTATGTTAGTGCTCAGGCTCTTGGATCCGTCATTGATAAAACGGTCTGCACGCAAACTCAGCATTACCATCAAACGGTCAGTTACGTTTACCAGATCAGAAGCATAGGCGCTATAAGAATCCTGACTTGAATTGGTCTCTGGTACTTTTAATGCCGCATACGCATTATTCACTTGAGGTAAACTGATCCCCGGAATTGCTTTGGTTAAATCCACTACGTCTAAATCAACCATTCCGTAGTGAGACTGGCGGTACTGTGTCATGTAATCGAACCCAACCAGCAACCTGTTCCTGATAGGCCCAAGTTTAAAATCTCCTGTGAAGTTTTGCTGGATTTGTTTGCGGCCCCATTTGTCGGGCATCCAGACCCGTACTTTTCTTGAAATTGTAGTCTCCGTAAGATAGGTGAAATCAAACTGGTTGAACTGATCATAGGTACCTAATGAATAGGCATAATTGGTTTGCGATTTCCAGTTTTCGGAGATCTGATATTCTGCCTGCGCAAAAATATTGTTGGATGCCTGCTGACTTGCCAAAGAGTTGTCTATCATTGACTGTTTATACGGTACGGGCAGGTCCTTGAAGCTTTTACCATTGAATGTAGTGGTAGGAATTGTCAGCAATATCGATGAGGTACCTTTTACCTTTGTAAAATCTGCGTCCACAGTAAATTTCAATCTTTCATTAATCTGGTATGTTAAACTTGGCGATACAACCTGAAGATGCTGGAAGCCCTGATCCTGAAATGAGTTTTCCTTATGATTCGCGCCGGTAACCCTGAATAAAAGAGATTTGTCGGCATTTAATGGCATATTGATGTCGGCAGTTAGCCTGCTTAAATCAAAACTGCCCTGCGTGTAACCTATCTCTCCGCCGAAAGTATCATAAGGTCTTTTAATTACATAATTGATGAGGCCACCGAAAGAAACAAGTGTGGAACCGAACAAAGTTGAAGAAGGTCCTTTAATAGATTCTACACGTTCAACGGTAATTGGATCAATATTCGTTTTGAGGAATGTTGCCATACCATTACGGATGTTATCCCCAGACGTGAAACCACGTGCGGTAATGGCCGGTATACCTGCCCCCGTTCTGCTGACTACCCCGCCAGGAATATTACGAAAAGCTTCGTCAAGTGTAGTTACCATCTGTGTGGTAATCAATTCTTTTCTGACCACGCTGTATACCTGAGGATTTTCAAGATTTTTGATTGGTAACCTGGCAACAAATTCACTCTCTTTCCGCCCATATTTATTTACCTTGGCACCGTTTACAACCACTTCCTTCAGGTCCTGCTGGCTCTCAATAAGTTTAAAGTTTACAGTTTCGGAACCACTTTCTGTAAGGGTTACATTTTTGACCTGGGTTTCCAGGCCAACAATAGAGGCTATTAAGGTGTAGGTACCTTGGGGAATATTTTTAAAACTATAATTACCATTAGGGTCAACAGCAGTGCTTCTTACCCCACGGATAGTTAACGTAACCAGGCGTGCAGGTTCATTGTCACTGGTTGTCACGCGACCACTTATGTTCCCTTTCATTCGCATCTTGAGGGCAATATCGTTTCCAGTTGCGGCCAAATTAAGGCTGGTTTTTATTGATAATTGCTGCAATATATTTTTTACGGTGCCGCTGGCGGGAGAGAGCGTAATCACCTTCTCCAGTTCCTGGTCAATATTACTATATATAAAATTTAAGCCCGCAGCTTTATTAAGCTGATTCAAAATGTCTCTTACTTTTAGTGTAGCGGGACTAATGCTTACCCTGCTATCAGGATGTTCTTGCGCTTGAAGGTTGTTATTGAATGTAAATACTCCGACCATTAAGGTCAGGCAAATCACCCGAAAGTGGGTTAGGTAAAATAATTTCATATTTTTACTGATTAATCATTAATTGTGAGATTGATGGTAATGTTGCTGCCGGCGTGTTACAGCACGTTCGGCAGTTTTTCTTTGTTGGCAATGCCATTATAGTACTGGGCTCATACTCCTTTCTATCGTTTGTATATTAATAAATGACAATATTGTTCGGTCTTATTTGTTTGAACTTCAGGCTAGTGCTGTTTTCAATCAACTTGAGCACCCTGGAAAGTGACTGCTTATCTAGTCTGGCAGTAAGTGGAATCTCCAGATCCGGAGCGCCATTTGTTGAAAAGGTAACACCATAATATCTTTCCAGTCTCTCCAGCACAACTTTCATTGGCGTATTCTTAAACCACAATTCACCTCTTGTCCAGCTCATCACATAATTAGTATCAACTTCTGAAATACTTTTGATCTGATGGGTGATGAGGTCATAGTGCAGTTCCTGACCAGGGGCCAAAACCTTTTCTGAGGCACGTCCATTCTTAAAGCTAATGGCACCCTCAGTTAGTGTCACACTTAAATTTTCAGAAGAGGTGTGGTTTATATTGAAACGTGTACCCAGTACTTTGATCTGGCTACCTGAAGTATTTACCACGAAAGGCCAGTTTGCGTTATGGCTGATCACAAAAAAAGCCTCGCCATGTACAAAATTCAGCATTCTGCTATCCTTATCAAAATGCTCGGGATACTCAACGGAACTTCCACCGGCCAATCGTAAAGTAGACTGATCAGGCAAGGTTAATATGGATACGCGACCAGCAGGTGCGGTGTAGCGGATCATCGCAACCGCGCGCAACTCCTTATCAAATATATTATTTTTAAAAAAGGCTATTCCAGCAACAAGAATTAAGCTTGCAGCAATCAACGGATAGGCCCATCTGCCATTTCTCTGAAACCGTTTTTTCACATACGCTTTCGCGACGATATTGCCCCATATTTCTGATTTAACTTGCGGGTCTGGCATTTTAGTCGCCCGGGGCAGGACGTCAACAGCATCAAGCCATGCTTCAACTTCTCGTTTCTCCTCATCACTGCAGTCGCCTTCGGTGTAGCGTTTTAATAATTCCGGATGAATATTGTCCATGTATATAAATACCATGAACATCCATATACCCTACGGTTGAATCAAAATAAAAATATACAATGCTGAAAGCGACCTTATAGGTCCAGTAATTGGCCCCTAAGTTGCCTTAATGCCCTGGTCATATGCTTTTCTACTGTCTTTACCGCAATGTCCATTTTCCCTGCAATCTGCACGTAGGTCAGCCGCTCTTCCCTGCTCATTAAAAAAATACTTCTTGTGGGTTCTCCAAGTTCTTCAATCTTCACAGAAATGGATTCACCTGTTTCGGTAGAGATTAGAAGCATTTCAGGATTATAGCGGTTAGCATCAATCAGGGTATTCTCTATTACACGATCATGAACATCAATAGTATTTTTCTGATTGCGGATGTAGTTTAGCACCTGAAATTTGGCCGCTTTGAACAAATAAGCAGAGGCATCATGCGGATCAGGCAACTCAATGTTCCGCTCCCAAATGGATAAAAATATAGTTTGCGTGAGATCCTTAGCTACATCTTTATCCCTGCAGTAATTAGTACATAAATGGTACACATCATTCCAATGGGTATTGAAAAGTGTATTGAACGCCTCATCTCTTAAAATATCCCTGCTGGATGGAAAAACTTCCATTTACTTGTTGTTAACTATTTCACCAAATATATAGCAATTTAGATTAATTACAAATAGACTGGACATCCATTTATTTTCAATTGGTACAGCAAAGCCATATTTACAAAAAGGATATCTCTGTTACGCTATTTTCAAACAGATAATCATACTTTGACAATGCATTTAATGCTTGGTCAAGCATCTGGTGGCAAAGTAATATACGGTAGACCACAAATTAATATAATATGGAAAAAGCATCAACTGATTCAAATCTAAAATCTACAGACAACAAAACAGAAAATACGGAAGTTTACTACGAATTACGTACTTACACATTCAGCAATAAGGCACAACAAAAACTTATCGAGGATTTTTACAGCCTCGCTATACCTGCCCTTAACAATTTAGGCATTGAAAAGATAGGCCTGTTTCAGGAACTTGAACCAACCTCGCCAGAGAAACTGCATGTTCTCATCCCCTATAAAAACCTAACGCATTTTTCTGAAGTTAACTTAGCATTGGATAACGATTTAAACTTTCAGAACTCTGCATCAGCGTATCTCAATGCCCCTTCAAATGAACCCGCATATGAGCGTATTGAAAGTTCCCTCCTGAAAGCCTTTAAAAACTTTCCGTCGCTGATTACCCCTAAAAATGAGAAACGGATATTTGAATTGCGTCAATATCAAAGTGCCAGCGAAGCCGCAGGCAAAAAGAAAATCGAGATGTTTAACGACGCGGGGGAAATTGAAATATTTAAACGTCTGCAATTTAACCCGGTATTTTGGGGCGAAACCATAATCGGGGCGGAAAGGCCTAACCTTACCTATATGGTTACATTTGATGATTTGAAAGATAAAGAAACGAAATGGTCCAATTTTATTGAGGACGCCAAATGGAAAGAAATTAGCAGTTTGCCCGAATACTCCAATGACCTGTTGATCAACCTAATTAGGTCCACCTTACTCATCCCATCGCATCACTCTCAAATTTAATAATAGATAAAACTACTGATATGACACGCTACAAGATTGCTGTATTAAACGACTACCAGGATGTTTCCAGATCCTTTGCCGACTGGGCACCCATAAATGAATTTGCAGATGTTGAAGTTTTCACCAATCATCTTCATAACGCTGACGAGCTGGTGAACCGGTTATTGCCATTCGATATCATCTGCGTAATGCGGGAACGAACGCCCTTAACTGCTGCCTTATTCGCCCGTTTGCCCAATTTAAAACTCGTGGTTTCTACAGGCCTTCGCAATTTGTCAATTGATACTGAAGCTGCCTCTAAATTGGGTGTTGAAATTATCAATACCGGATATAAGGATCACGGGGCACTGGAACTTACCTGGGCCTTGCTGATGTCTATTGCCAAACACATCCCACAAGAAAATGCAAATCTCAGGTCGGGAGGATGGCAGCATAGGGTTGGTAACGATCTAAAAGGAAAAACACTGGGTATTTTAGGATTGGGTAACCTTGGTGAAAAAATTGCAAGAGTAGCTCAGGTTTTTGATATGAATGTGATTGCCTGGAGCCAGAACCTTACACCAGAAAAAGCCGCTGCTGCCGGGGTAAAATATGTAGACAAGGAATCACTTTTCAAGGAATCGGATTACCTTACCGTACTGATGGTATTGAGCGAACGGAGCCGTGGAATTGTCAGCGCAGAAGACCTGGATAGAATGAAGCCCTCAGCCTATATCATTAATACATCGAGGGGGCCGCTGATTGATGAGGATGCCCTGATCAAAGTCTTGGCAGAAAATCGAATTGCCGGAGCTGCGCTTGATGTATTTGATAAAGAACCTCTTGATGCCGATCACCCTTTTAGAACGCTAACAAACGTTTTGGCTACCCCGCATATTGGTTTTGTCACCCAGGACACCTACAAACTCTTCTATACCGATACAGTAGAGATCCTGCTGAAATGGCTTAGTGGTAAATAACAAAAAAGCCGTTTCTTTTAGTGGGAAACGGCTTTAACACTTGTTTTTATTGCATTATCTAACGGGCCAATATGGTGAATCGGTTCTCGCGGTTAGAAGATAGTTCTCAATTTCTTTTACAACATCCGGGTGCTGTGCGGCGATGTCATTCTTTTCACCAATATCATCGTTCACATTGTAAAGTTCCAGTTTCTTTTTACGGACCACAGCTTTCCATTTTCCATAACGAACACCTTGCTCAAATCCGAGCTCAAAAAATTCCCAGTATAAAAATCTGTCTTTCATAACAGGCTTTTTCCCTTGTATAGAAGAATAAATACTGGCACCATCAGATTTGTGGTCTAACTTCTTACCTGCAATCTCAGCAAAGGTGGGCATGATATCTGCAAAATATGCAGGCACATGCGATGTTTTGGGCATATTCTTTAAATAGGGCGACCATACAATAAATGGAACCCTGATTCCGCCATCATACATATCGCGTTTGTGGCCTTTCAAAGGACCATTTGACACAAAGAAATCAGATACCGCAGCCAATTGTTTTGTATTTTCAGACCTCGGTCCGTTATCTGAAGTAAAAATTACAATTGTATTTTTCGCCAATCCACTTTTTACCAGATAATCTTTGACTTTAGCGACCGATTGATCCATGTAATAAACCATGGCAGCATATGTCTTCATATCTTCCGGCCAGTCCTTATTCGCAAAAATAGCCTGATCAGGCACATCAAGTGGTGAATGCGGATTATTGAAATTTAACATCAGGAAGAATGGCTTTTTACTGTCCTTCTGTTCTGAAAGAAAACCAATCGCTTCATCAGTGCATAAATTGGTTTCATAGTATCCTTTTTTTCCATCTACGTTTTTGTTAACTGGCACTATCTTACCATTGTCGTAACGTTTTTCAGGCCAATACGTGCGGGCGTATGTTTCCGGGTAACTTACCAGCCAACCAGTAAATTTATCAAATCCGTGCTGTAGTGGAGTGGCAAGTGTATCATAACCGTCTACATGCCACTTCCCAACTAATGACGTTGTATAACCAGCATCATGCATTAAATTTCCAATAGTATAATCCTGGCGGCTAAGGTTTGTTCTGTTTACTGTCGCTTTTCCTTTTTTACCCGCAATCCCTCCAGTAATGGTATTATTACCACGAATGGTAGCGTGGCCAGTATTCAATCCTGTCAATAAAGACCCTCTTGATGGCGAACAGACAGGAGCACCAGCATAAAAATCAGTAAATCTTACTCCTTCTTTAGCCATTTGGTCAATATTGGGTGTTTGAATTAGCTTTTGCCCATATGCCCCAACGTCACCATAACCCAGGTCATCTGCTAAAATGAATATAACATTTGGTCTTTCATCTTTCTGCTGCGCAAAAGCAGCCAAAGAGCAATTAACGAAAGTAGCGCACAATAGTAACTTTATAAATTTCATTCCATCCATTTTTAAGTATGGCAAATGTAAAAGAATTAAATCTACAAATTGAGTATACTTTCGTTTTTTACCAATCACGCATATAATTATTTATGAGATGCATTAGCTACATATACGCATTGTTGTTTTAAAAAGAAATAATTCAAATAAAACTTAATCAATTAAATATTTATTTATTATTTAGCGCAATTGTTAATATTAACGATTAACTAAAGACACAATGAATCTGGACAATTATCCTTATTTCGCAAATAATAACTTCTTAAATTATGAGTTTTTCAGCATGGGCCCGAAAGGAAAAATCAAGAAATCAGTACGTTTTACTCAAATATCCATTAACGATCCTATTATATACAATCTTGGATTCGGAGATGTTGTCGAAGCGACAGATGAGATTGATGACGGCGCAATAAGTAATAATGACGATAGAGATATTATTTTAGCTACGATAGCAAACACAATAATAGATTTTACAGATAGGTATGTGAATCACTATATTTTCGTAACGGGGAGTACTCCCTCTAGGACAAGACTGTACCAAATGGTCATATCTGGAAGGCTTGAGGAAATCAGCATAAACTATCTAATCTTTGGTTTGAAAGACAAGTTATGGTATGCGTTTCAGAAAAATGTATACTATCATGCATTTTTGGTTAAAAGAAAATAACAGTTTATATTTGTTTAATAGAAAGGAGTTATTATGACAATAGTTAAAAAAAAGGCAATTTTAAAAGGTAATGCAATTTTGAGCGATAAAGTTAAGGATCGTGGTAATGACCCTTATTTTATCAAAAAGGCAGAACAAGCCAGGGAAATTCTACGTGAAGTAGGAATTCCGGGAACTAGAAAATTAAATTTCAAATAATGTAAAGCTGCCTTCCAGGGCAGCTTTTTTTTACGCAATAATGAGGCATCCCCTGACTATTTTTGATTAAGGCACTGTAAACATCCGGCTTACAAACAGCAACGAAAAATGAGCTAGAGAGTTATAAAATTCATATGAATTGGTATAAGCTCCAATTAAAATGACAATTCCGACTTCGTAACCCATAATAATAATTATTTAGAGGTGGTAATTTCAAATTAACCGCTAAAAATTATATATTAGCTATCAATCTTTTGCAGAAATACCGGATTTCAGGAAACAGCAGTAGGCATATAGCCTTTTTCACGTCGCTTAAGATTAAATTACCGCGTTAGTTGCTTATTGCAGGATATTACCTCAACATTATTTGAAATTTATGAAGTATTTTGAGATTGATGAGGTATTAGCGATCAAAAATGGCGACAAAAAGTCCTTTGAGTCTGCTTATTACAATTGGAGTAGCAAAGTCTACTATTTCATATTAAGGCAGTCGGATTCCGAGGATATCGCTATGGAGGTAGTCCAACAGGTTTTTGTACGCCTCTGGGATAAACGGGAAGGACTTTCCGAAGAGCATACTTTAAGCATTCAGCTGTTCCGTATGGCAAAAACTATCTTCGTTGATGAGCTTAGGAAAGCCGCTCAATCGAGAAAATATATACAATACATCCAATCTAAAGACCAGATTTTCGCAGAAAATACGCTCGAACACAAAGAAGCTTTAGGTATAGTTTACCGCGCAATTGAGCGTATGCCCGCAGTACGTAAACAGATCTTTCTTATGAGCCGGATGGAACATCTATCCTATCAGCAAATAGCCCAAAAACTCTCCATTTCACCAAAAACAGTAGAAAACCATATTGGGCTTGCGCTAAGGTTTTTAAGAGGCATCAGCCCTCTCCTCATTGCTTTGCAACTGACCTAAAAGAGTGTAAAAAATATTAGTTTCCTTCTTGGGGGTAAGGCCATTTTCAAACGTATTGAAGGAAATGGAAATCACCAGGGAGCTGCTCGAAAAATTTATAAAGAACCAATGCAACGCAGAGGAAGCGGAGGCTGTTGCAAATCACTTGCTGAAACATCCTGATTTAATAGATACGATCCTTCCGGTGAAGGATTGGGATCAAACAGATGATTCCCATTTATTGCCCTCAGAAACGTCTGCAGAAATACGGAGAAATATTTGGTCGACCCTCAAATTTAATCATCCAAAACGCCAGCATTACTGGTGGCTGGCAGCCGCAGCATCGGTGATTGTGCTGCTCTATGTCAACACGCTGAAAACTAAGACACCTACCCAGTCAATTAAACAGGCGGAGTTGTCCTATAACCTTGTAAAAATTAATTATGGAAAAGATGATCTTGAACTAAAAATTGAAGATGGATCCTTAATCACATTAAAAACAGGAAGTGAAATCAGATACGCTGAACATTTTAAAGGTAAAGAAAGAAGCTTCTATTTAAAAGGCAGTGCCCGGTTTAAAGTAGCTAAAGACCGAACCCGCCCTTTTAAAGTATATGCCAGCGGAATGATAACTACAGCATTGGGGACGGACTTCATCGTTTTTGCCTATCCAAATGAAAGCAACACAAAGATTGTTCTTTACGAAGGAAAAGTAGTTGTAAAACCAGAAGATCAGGCAATGTCTGGCAGGATGAAAGCCGTATACCTTGTTCCCGGTCAGCAGCTGTCAGTTGATAAGAGCACTTATCTGGCCTCAATTGCGCAGACAAATAAAATAGAGTCGAAAACGCAGAAGGTTAGAACAGGAAGCACAGAACTTACTGCGTCTTCAATTGTCTTTAAAAACCAAAGCCTGCATAACATTTATTCTTTGCTTGAAAAAGAATTCAGTACTGAGATCCATTATCGAAACAAGGACATCTCCAACCGCTATTTCACAGGAACTTTCAACCGCGACAGTCTGGCAGCAGCCAAAATTATTGAAGAGACTGCCCTTTTAAATGAACTGACAATTTCCAGGCATAACCAGATTTACTATTTAAAATCCTCAACCAAACAGATTCAAAAGAACCACTAGTTACCTCAAAATAATCAAAACAACAACTAACTAAACCAACAATGCAAAACTTATCAAATGAACTATGAAAAAAATTCTATCTAAAACTGCAAAAAGAGGATTTCGAACCCTTCTCCTCTCCTGCTTTGTTTTTTTGCTGATTCCAGTAATTTCAAGCGGGCAAACCGGACCTTACGTAACTGGCATTGTGAAAGATGCCGCTGGCGGTACCCTGCCGGGAGTGTCTGTGAAAATTGAAAATAAGGCTAAAGCATTTACCAGTACCACCACAACAAACAATTCAGGTTTGTTTTCCGCTGCCGGAATTCCACAAGGTGGAGGATATACTTTTACTTTCAGCTCAATCGGCTACAAAACGAAAGTCCTGGAAAATTACACGATCAATTTGCTCGACAAAGTATCTATTGCAATCACCCTTGAAGAGGATGCAACAAAACTGAACGATGTGGTGATCACCGCCCTGGGCATAAAGCGAAATAAAAAGGCTTTAGGATACAGCATGGCAGAGCTTAAAGGGAATGAACTGACGCAGGGAAGTGAAGTAAATGTAGCCAATGCGCTTTCAGGCAAAGTGTCTGGCGTGCAGGTAAGCCGCGCATCTTCAGGATCAGGTGGTTCTTCTAAAGTGGTAATCAGGGGTAACAACTCGTTAATCGGGAATAGTCAGCCCTTATATGTGGTAGACGGTGTGCCAATTGACAACCAGAACATCGGCGCTGCCAGCAGCTCAGGAGGAACAGATTATGGGGATGGAATTTCAAACATCAACCCTGATGATATTGAAACCATGTCTGTGTTAAAAGGCCCAAATGCTGCTGCATTATACGGACAGCGTGGTAGTAATGGCGTAATCCTGATTACTACAAAATCTGGAAAAGCTGGAACCGGGATGAACATCCAGTTCAAATCTGACTTTTCTATTGGAACTGCACTTGTACTGCCAGATTTTCAAAATGAGTACGGACAGGGCTTAAATGGCGATTTTACAAATTTTAGAAAGTCTGATGGAAGTATAGTAACTATGGCCCAGGCTATCGCAGGTGGTTTTACAGGGATGCCAAAACTGAGTGGAGGGCGCGACCGCCTGACCCGTTCAAGCTGGGGTGCAAAGATGGAAGGCCAGACTTACGAAGACCCATGGGGAAATGTATTGTCTTTCACACCTCAGCCAGATACTTATAGCAGTTTCTTTCAAACCGAGAAACAATATGTGAATACCCTTAGCGTTGACGGTGGGAATGAAAAAGTTAATTACAGGTTTTCCTACAATAACACCTATGTGGATGGTTATGTACCAACCAATACCATCAACAGGCATAATTTTAATCTCCGTACACAGGCCGCCATTACAGATAAGTTCCACCTTGATGCGAAGTTGAACTATATCATGCAGGATGCCGCGAACCGCCCAACCTTATCGGATGCATCAGATAACCCAGCGTATCTCCTGATCAGTCAGCCAAGGAGTATCCCAATGGATATCCTTAGTCAGTACAAATGGACTGCAGCTGATGTATCCAGACAACTCGGATATTCTAACCCGGTTGTTGGCCTTGAAAAAACCTATGCCACAAACAGCTCTACAGCTAACCCATTCTGGACTATTAACGAAACCAGGAATACTGACCACCGTGATCGCGTAATCGGTTTCCTGAGGTTGTCCTATGATATAAAACCATGGTTGAAACTGAGTACTACTGGTGGTACAGACTTTTACACAGATCAGCGTTTAAGATACCGTGCAGTAAATACCTACCAGAGTTTAAACCGCCGGGGAGATATGAGTGAAAACGTAATCCGCGTGCGTGAAGACAATTTTGATGCCTTACTGAACAGTAATTTTAAAATCAAGAACGACTTCAATGTAACCCTTAATGTTGGTGCCAGTCACCTTAACCGCTCTTTACGTCAAACGGGAAATACCGGAAACCAGTTTATTGTTCCAAATCTGTATGTAATTAATAATACACTGACCAATTCTTACGTATTTGACCTGGTACAATCACAAATAAACTCTGTTTACAGCTCCGGACAGATCAGTTACAAGGATTATTTATTCCTGGACCTATCTGCCAGAAATGACTGGTCGTCCACCCTTTCTGCAAATAACAATTCTTTCTTTTACCCTTCTGCAAGTGCAAGTTTTATCGCCTCTGACGCCTTCAAGTTTCAAAGCAGCACCATCAGATATTTGAAATTCAGGGGATCAATTGCTCAGGCAGGAAGTTCAGGCAATCCATACCAGTTAACTGGAACATACAGTCTTGACCAATACTCACATGGTGGTGTACCTTTGGCCACATTCACAACGATTATTCCTGATCAAAACCTTAAAAATGAATTAACTACGTCAATCGAATTTGGTTCAGACCTTGAGCTATGGGGAGGCCGGTTAGGCTTTAGTTTCACCGCTTACCAGGCTTCTACCAAAAACCAGATTCTCGATGTTCCTATAGCACCGTCAAGTTTGTACAGCGTAAACAGGATCAATGCCGGTGAGATCCGCAACCGCGGGATAGAACTATCCCTTAATGCAACGCCAATAAAAACAGCATCGGGTTTTACCTGGAAAACAACGTTTAATTTTAACAAAAATGCAAACAAAGTACTTTCTCTGACAGAAGGCATCGAAACTTTTCTGATGGGATCAGACAGAGGAATAAATGTAGTGGCTCAGGTAGGCCGCCCATTTGGAGAACTGGTAGGCACACAGTTTGCCTGGATTAAAGACGAAAACGGCAACAGGTTAATAGATCCGGACACAGGTCTTCCATTACGCAGCAACGGCCGCGTAGTGCAAACTATTGGAAATGCACAGCCAAAATGGCTAGGTGGTTTCTTTAATACATTTACCTATAAAAATATCACACTTAACGCGTTGGTAGACATCCGCCAGGGCGGGATGATCTTCTCTCAGAGCAACAGGGAAGAGATTATCTTTGGTACTACAAAGAAAACTTTGGAAGGCAGGGACGGTTCTTATGTAGCGTCAGGAATAGTGGCCTCAAGAAACGCAGACGGCAGCTGGTCGGGCACCGGGGTTGCCAATACAAAATCAGTAAAAGCACAAGACTACTGGAATATGGTAGCGAGCGATAAAGAGGTGATGGTGTCAGAAGAAATGCTGAACGACGCGAGTTATATTGCCATGAGGGAAATCAGTGTGAGTTATAAACTACCTGCTAAATATATCCCTACGTCCAAGATCAGGAATGTTGCAGTAGGCATCTATGGCAGAAACCTGTTTTATTTTCAACGTAAAACAGACGGATTTTCTCCAGAGGCATCTTCGTTCAATACTTCCAACTCGTCCATCGGTATAGAATCTACATCATTACCAATGTTAAGGAACATAGGCGTTAATTTGAGCTTATCATTTTAAATAACAACCGCAGCAGCGTTTAAAAATATATTTTATGAAAAAATTCATACAGACAGTACTCTTCGGCTTTACGATGGCCATGGTACTTACTTCCTGCACTAAAGATTTCGAAAAGCTAAATACTCCTCCTACTTCTGTAACCACCATAGACCCGGTACTAATTTTCTCCAGGGTTTTAAGGGATGGTACTTTCGCTGAAGGAGGCGAGTTGCCAAACAACAAATTTGGATCATGGGTCCAACATTGGGCTGGTGGACAGGTTGTGCCGGTTTCCAGGTATCTGGAATCTTCTGAAGATCTGATATGGGAAACACACTATGCCCTGATTAAAGACCTTAAGCAAATTAATTACGAGCTGAGGGGCAGAGAAAGTGATCCTTCAGGCCGCTCAAAACTCGCAATTGCCAAAATTTATGAGATCAGCATCTGGCAAAGGATGACCGATCTTTTTGGAGATATTCCTTATTCACAGGTTACAAAAACTACCGATGCATTGCAGGTTACCCCAGCGTTTGATACGCAGGAGAGCATATATACTTCGCTAATAAACGAGCTCAACACGGCTATGGGGCAGCTTACTGATGGAGATGAAAGTTATGGCACTGCAGATTTCTTTTATGGGGGAAGTATTCCCAGATGGCGGAAATTTGCAAATTCATTAAAGCTTCGCCTCGGATTTCGTCTTCGTTATGCCAACCCAACATTGGCACGGACAACTGTTGAATCTGCTATGGGGCAGTCGGCTTTATTGTTTACAGCTAATACCGACAATGCTGCTGTTCCAACTTTTAATAACGCACAGCCTGTTAATGCAAACCCGATGTTAAGACAATTCTTAACAGGAAGTTCTGATCTACGCTATCTGGGTGCGGCTTTGGTGGGCAAACTAAAGGAGTACAATGATCCGCGACTACCATTGTTGGCCCAACCTACGTTGAGCAGCGTAAGGGCAGGAACTCCTGACTACGTAGGTCTTGGTGTTGCTTTAACTGATGCCCAATTGGGACAGGTGATCAGGGATAATTATTCTACAGCATCCTTAAGTACATGGTTCAGTTCAACCTTTACGCCAATACCAGCCTACGCTTTAACCTATTCCGAGGTAAGCTTTTTTAAAGCTGAAGCAGCTCTTTTAGGCTGGGGTGCCTCCGCAGCAGACGCCGAAACATTTTTCAAGGCCGGTGTGAGTGCTGCATTTCAGCTCGCGCCATATTCAATAAATACCATTCCAGCTGCCTATACTGCATCGGCCCTTAGTTTTACGGGATTGTCTGATGCACAGAAAATGGAAAAAATCCAAACGCAAAAATGGATTCACTTATTTGGCAGAAACTATGAAGCATTTGCTGAGTGGCGCAGAACAGGCTATCCTGTTTTAACACCAGGAAGCAACCAGGGGTCTACTAACGGCAACATCCCGCTCAGGGCTATCTATTCAACCCGCGAAGCACAACTAAATAATGCCAATTATACAGCTGCTGTAAGCCGTTTATCCAATGGAGATTCATTCCTGTCCAAAGTATGGTGGGATAAAAACTAATCGGGATATCTAGATACAACAGCATCTTGATATATTTGATAATGCCTGTTCGATCTGAACAGGCATTATTTATATGATTATAATTCCCTGATGATCTGGAAACCCCAGGCTGGCAAAACAACCTGGGCCTGCGAAGAGATTGTCTCATTAGTTAGTAACGCCTTTCCTTTAACATAGGCATAAACGAAAGACTTCGGCTCTGCAGAGTAGTTGAAATAATAATGGATCACTTTATTTTGGGCATTTATACCAGATTTAACTATCAGCGGAAATTTCAGTAGCTGATCTTTTCCCCATAGACCCGCATCTTTCAGCGCAGCTTCCAAAATCTTTTCAGTAACAGCATTACTGGTTCCGCAACCAACATAAGTAGCCAATCCTTTTCCATATTTATTTTGGGTCACTGCCGCATATTTACCCCATACCGAATGATCATAATAAGCCAGGACCTTCGCAGTGGTGGGCGTAATTAATTCCATCCACTTTTCTACAATATTCTGTGCGCCTACATGAAATGGATCGTCCTTTAGTCCTACCTTCTCTGGTACGGTAAACTCATTGTAAGTGATACCACAAGCTTCACTGATAATACCGGGCTGTTTTACAGTCCTCACTTTATTATGTTCGTCGGAAAACCCACTTTTAAATGTATAAACAACATGTCCCCCGTTTTTCACAAACTGGTTCAAACGATGCAATAAACTATCTGGTGCGGCATAAAGGGCCGGAACCACAATTAACTTATACTTTTCGATATCCTTACTGGACGGATCGACGAAATCCATACCTACATTCATATTATACAATGCATCATACATAGGACGCAGGATGTTATTATAATTACCAGGTCCAAATGAATTGTATGCGGAGAGGGCTTCATTACTGAAGAGTATGGCTACATCATTTTTTTTCTTCAGATTAGCCAGGTCTGGGCCCAGCTTTTTGAAGTCGGCACCAATAGTTTTCGCTTCCTCAAATGTAGGGTTAGGTTCAAAATCATGACTGAGCAAACCTTTCCAATAGGTTTCTGCAGAATTGTGAATCGAGTGCCAGTGCCAGTAAGACACCATATCTGCACCTGACGCCAGGTGGCTAAAGGCTTGTAACCTCAGCTGACCAGGATAAGGCACCCACTGCGGAAAGCCCTGTGCCTCTGTTTCAATCACCAGGTAATTTTGCCCTCCCTTCATAGACCGGGTCACATCACCACCAAAAGAAATCTCTGCCCCTGTCAGTTTATCCTGTGAGGGGTGGTAAATATCCACCCCAGCAATGTCCAGTACATTTGCAGCAGCAAAATGGTCTACTTCCGTTTGGATACCGTAAGAGTAACCACGCCATTCAAAATCAAAATTATGCGTAATAAACTGGCCGGATTTTTTATATTCCCGCACAATTTTAGCCTGCCAGCCCAGATAATCGGTAACCAGCAAACGCTGGAATTTGGCAAACTCAGCATTCAGGCTTGCATTGATACTTCCGTTTACCGAGGGGAAGTCTTCCCACCGGTTAATTCGGTTACTCCAGTAATCCAGCCCAAATATTTTATTCAAGCTATCAAGAGAAGGGTACCTCGACTTCATGTAGGAAACAAATTGTGCCTGCACATTTGGACCACTGGTTCCGTATGATTTCGTTTCATTATCTACCTGGTAACCAATAATTGCCGGATGGTCTTTGATATGCTCAAGCATTTTACGAATTGCCGCTTCAGCGTGGGACCTGAAGTGTACATTGGAAATATCCATATTCTGGCGGACCCCATACTGGTTAGGTCCTTTAACAGTAATAGCAAGAACATCAGGATGTTTTTTGACTAGCCAGGTGGGTACCGCGTAAGTAGGCGTACCTATAATTACACTGATACCAGCTTTGTGCATTGCATTGAGTACCCTGTCGATATGGCTAAAGTCATACACACCCTCCTGCGGCTCCATCGTACTCCATGTAGATTCAGCAATACGGACTACGTTGATCCCGGCCGCCTTCATCATTATGATATCTTTATCCAAACGATCATAAGGCATGTATTCGTCATAGTAGGCGACACCAAATAAAAGCTTACCCTTAACAAGTTGCGCAAAAACATGCTGTACGTTAAGCGTGAGTACAGCAGTCACAATGACTAATAGCAGTAGAAATCTATTGGGCATAACCGTTTATATTTAGTTATGACAATATACCATTTCTACCAGTTAATTACCCCTTAATTAATGCGACTACCTTTTTACCCGCTGTAGCTAAACCTACAGCAACTAATCCCGCGACCAGGCCTAGACCAGCCTCTTTAACCATTGATGGAATATTAGGAAGGAAATGATGGAAATATTCAATATTATGTACAAAAATACCACCTGAAACCAGAATCAATGCGATTGTTCCAACCACAGCAAGTATCCTGATAATTACCGGAAGTGCTTTAACCAGCAAATGCCCAAGGGATGAGAAAAAACCTTTGTCGTTATAACGTTTGATCAATTTGTATCCCGTATCATCCATTCTAACAATTAACGCAACAATACCATACACTCCAACGGTTGCCAGAATTGCAACGACCGATACTGTAAGTATTTGTATCACCAAACTATCTTCCAGGACTGTTCCCAGTGCGATAATCACAATCTCTACTGACAGAATAAAATCTGTAGTTACAGCCGATTTAACTTTTGCTTTTTCTGCCTCCTTGTCATCCTGTTTTACTTCTTCTACTGCATGATGGCCCTCATCTGAATGTGGAAAGAAGTATTCCACTATTTTTTCCACGCCCTCATAGGCAAGATAAAGCCCGCCAAGGATTAAAATGAATTTAATAGCGACCGGAAAAAAAGCATTTAGCAGCAAGGCAATGGGAACTATAATCAGTTTGTTTAACAATGACCCTTTTGTGATGGCCCAGAGTACAGGTATTTCGCGTGATGACAGGAAACCAGTAGCTTTTTCAGCGTTTACCGCTAAATCATCACCCAGTATACCTGCTGTTTTTCGTGTTGCAATTTTAGCGGCCACGGCAACGTCGTCCATTAACGCCGCTATATCATCTAAAATCGCAAAAATACCTGAAGCCATATTGTTTTAATTAGTAATTATTTGTTTTTTATTGTGTGTACCTGGTCCGACTTCATGACATTTATTGAAATGAATCTGATGCAGTTTATCAGTATGCTTGCAAAATATAAATACGATTTTGAATTACAGCATAAACTTTTCTGTTCTTTTAATTAAGGGCAGCTGTTTTTCCGATAAGAAAGTAGTATGCCTGAATGTTAATTATTGATTACTTTTGCTAATATGGAGTTGACCAAGACCGTGCACGGTTCACATATTTCTCAGAGGAAGGAACCTGTCAACCTTTTAAAGGAAGACCTCAGTTTATTTGAGCATGAATTTTCTGTTGAAATCAATGCCACCAACGTGACAGAATTCGGTAATGCAAGCATACTGAAGGATACTATTTTTACGCCGGGGAACTTCCAATTTTACAAGTCCTTTTCTCATGTTTTTCCATTGAAAAGTAAAAAGCTGGCTAAAAAACTGTTGCTGTTCCTTCTTCCATCCCGCAAAATTGAAGCAGGAATCTGGATTACAGACGAGCGTAGTCCTGAATATTTTCATTGGTTGACCGATGCTTTGCCACGTTTGCTGGCCGTAGAAGAATATACAGGAAAAAAGCCAGTGATACTGCCGGCATCTTATCAAAACATATCTTATGTACAGCAGTCGCTTGAATTGCTGAATTTTGAGCCTTATTATTATAACCGCAAATTCAGGCTTGCCGTAAAACACCTGTATACAGCTAATCATACGGCTGAGAGCGGAAATTACAACAAGAAAATTATCAATAATTTAAGGGATAGATTACTGCCCCAGAATGGAACCTCAGCTCAAAGAAAGATTTTTATTAGCAGACAAAAAGCCGTAAAAAGACGCATAATAAATGAAGCTGAGATTATTCCTTTACTGTTGACACATGGTTACGAGATCCATTACTTTGAAGAGTATGATTTTAAAAAGCAAATTAAGATAATGAGCGAAACCAAATCGGTAATTGGTTTGCACGGTGCAGGGTTAACCAACATGCTGTTTATGCAAAGCGGTGGAAGTATCCTTGAATTAAGAAACGAAGGTGATTCTCATAACAACTGTTATTTTTCCATGGCATCAGAGTTGGGGCACGACTATTTTTACCATTTGAATAAAGGCAATACCGACGACACAAACAAGGTTGATATTATAGTAGATGTTCAGGCGCTAACACGTACCCTTCAGATTATGGAAAAAGAGGCAAAAGTGATCCATCGTACTGACCTGTGAACCTAGTTCTCAATGTCTGTAAATAAACTGTCCGGCAATGTACGCTAGGCGTCCGTTAATGAACAGCCTTGTTTTCCATCAAAAACAACCATCTGTATTACAGCGCTTTAAAACACCAATCAGTCTTGGCATAAAGTTGGCAAATAGCAGAACAATTGTCTTTGTTGAATCAATATAACTTTTGCTGCCATGTTCAGACTCAATTTGAAAATCGCCCTGCGTAACCTTTGGAGAAACAGGACTTCTTCGGTAATTAATATTGTTGGTCTGGCGGCTGGATTGTCTGCCTGCCTCCTGCTGCTCTTGTACGTCAATTATGAAATGAATTTTGACCGCCACTTTAAAAATGCCGACAAGATCTATCAGGTAATGACCAACTTTCAGGATGCTACAGGCAAGATTACCAGTACAGGTGTATCACCGGGAGATGGAATTGCAATGGCTATCAAAGCGAAAATACCTGAGGTAGATGTGATCACAAGAATTGGCGGAGGCGACCAGTCCCTCATCTCAACTGAACAAAAAGGATTTAAAAAGAAAGATCTTTTTGCCGATCCTGAAATACTTAAAGTTTTCACTTATGATTTTATAGCCGGCAACCCGGAATCTGCGTTGAATACACCAAATGCTATTATATTAACCGAGGAAACTGCAAAACTTTTATTTGGTACTACAGATGTGCTCAACAAAACCGTCAGGTACAAAAACGCAAGGGATCTAAAAATTACTGGTGTAATTAAGGATTTGCCAGCCAACACCTCACTCAAATTTGATTACTTAATGCCCTGGTCTTTTTTTGAAAGCATTAACGAATATGTTAAAAGTCCCAGCTGGGGAAACTTTAACTTTCTGGCAATGGCGTTGGTCAATGATCCAACAAAAATTGATCTTATCAATGCTAAAGTAAAAAAATTGTTCAATGAAAATTACACAGATCAGAAGAACCAAAACTTCTTATATCCCTTGTCAGCGATGCATTTATATGGCGAATTCTTGAATGGGAAAAGTGTAGGAGGTCAAATTGAACGGATTTATCTTTTCCTGGCATTGGCTTTTGGCATTTTACTGGTTGCCTGTATTAATTTTATCAACATGGCTACTGCCAAATCAGAACGCAGGGCAAAGGAAGTGGGTATCAGAAAAACTATAGGTGCAAGCCGTGGATCATTAATGACACAGTTTATGACCGAAACGATTGTACTTACAGTTGTTGCTGTACTGATAGCGGTCTGCATTGTTGAAGCTAGCTTGCCTGTGTTCAGAAACCTGTTGGGTATAGATATTACTATTGATTATTTTAATGCCAGCTATTGGTTTGGCATCCTTACAGTGGCATTGCTAACAGGTGTGCTGTCTGGGGTTTATCCTGCACTATTTCTTTCGTCCTTTAATCCGGTACAAACATTACAGAAGAAAACAACAAGGGCCAAACTTGTACCCGTCAACTTAAGACAGGTGCTCGTAGTGGTCCAATTTTGTTTCACCACCATATTGATCATTGCAACACTAGTGATATACAAACAAATGCAGTATATCAAGAACAGACCAGTTGGCTATCATATCGATTCCATTGCCGAGGTTCCTCAGGACGGTGAATTAAATGGTAGGTTTGAATTGTTTAAAACGCAATTGCTGAAAACAGGAGCCGTCACATCCGTTAACAAGTCTTCCCGTGGCATGACCGATGTTGGCAATTGGTTTTATGGCTTCAAATGGCCCGGCATGGCAGACAAGGGAAAGGAAATAGTATTTAACCGCCTGGAGACCGAGTATGATTTTGTAAAAACAAGTGGCGTGGAGCTTATTGCCGGGCGCGATTTCTCTAGGGATTTTGCGTCAGACACAGCAGCAATATTACTCAGCAGTACAGCTGTGAAGGTGATGCAGCTTATAGACCCTATTGGAAAAAACGTAGATCTTTTTGGAGCTAAGCTGAGAATTATTGGTGTGTTTAAAGATTTCATCTGGGATTCGCCTTATCATTCGGGCCGCCAAATGGTAATCAATTTCAACAAACATCCTGATGGCATCATTAACATGCGTTTAAATCCGGCAAACAGCCTGAGCAAGAATGTGGAATTAATTTCGGCCGTGGTTAAAAGTGTCAATCCAGCGTATCCAATAGAAGTTAGGATGGCTACTGACCTGTACAGCAGCAAGCTGAAGTCAGAACAGATACTGGGTGTCCTCGCCAACCTATTTGGTGGCATAGCGATACTCATCTCCTGCATGGGGCTTTATGGTCTTGCTGCTTACACTGCCGAGCAGCGGACAAAGGAATTCGGTGTGCGCCGTGTTCTGGGAGCCTCAGTTGGCAACATCATGAAATTATTATCAGTTTCCTTTCTTAAAATGGTTTTTGTAGCTACATGTATTGGCGTACCGTTGGCTTACTATCTGATGAATAGATGGCTCACTCATTTCGAGTTCCGGACTACAATATCGCTATCAATTGTATTAACATCTATAGTTGGAACAGCAGTTATTGCATTTTTTACAGTCAGCTTTCAAGCCTACAAAGCCGCAAAAGCCAGTCCGGTCGAGGCCCTCAAATACGATTAATTGCGGCAATTTAGCCCGCAAGAAATCGATACCTGAGTAAAAGTGAACGTAATTCCATAGCTTCTTTGAGAACCAGTACACTCCGGATATACTTATAGGACGGAATAACAAAGCGAAATAATATCTTTGGATATGGAATTTATAGATTTTAGCCTTCCCGAGATCGTTTTTTTGGAACCGAGCGAACATACAGAGAGTGATTTAACAGGAAGAACGATTATTCAGCATAATCATTCACATAGTATACTGGAAGTAATTGATCTAGATGACGTCGACACAGTAAACTTTAACAACGATATTAAAACTTATCAGTTTGAATACCTGAACATCTATGGCACAATAGAAAACCATTTGTTTGCTGTACATTTTACGATAAGTAATGACCAGGAACTTCAGGATGTGTTTTTAAAATGTGCGGACTGGTACAGGGATTACCTTAGCTGGGAAGATAGAAACATTGAAGAAGAGGAATAACCCGTTCGTGGTTATGGAATAAGATATTCGTATATAAATTGGTCGCGTTGGAAACAAGGATGACTACCCTGACCAACGCGACCAATTTTTCTGTTATACCTTAACAGGTATTATTATCCGGTTTTAAATGCCTAGTTGTATTTAATAAAAGTTGCGGTCACCTTCTTTTTCTTAATATCCGTGGTGGAAGAAGAAGTGTTGACCATCGGGTTTTTCGTTTTATTATTGACAGTAGCTACCCCATTTTGTTGGGTAGAGATCACCTCTTCAGAGAGTTTCATGATCACCCCATCTGCACCTTTCGCTTTGCCCATCTCGATCACCTTTTGTTGCGTAGCATCAAGACCTTTAAATCCCTGGTCAATAGTTGTACTGCCCATAGTTGTGTGGGCTTTTTTTACATCGGCAGCATCCAAATAGACATCCACATTCTGCGTAGGCGTATAGGTTTTCCCAAAATAGGAAGGAGCGCAGGCGGAGGATAGTGCTATAAACAGGATTCCGAAAAGTTGAATTAATGTTGATTTTTTCATTGTGATTGTTTTTATAAATTGTTTTTAAGTGTTTCTTAATGTTAGTCGGATGGCATTGAACAGATTATTCAGTGTTCTGGTTGCCAGGTTTATTGGTGATTACTTTCTCGCGCATATGCTTCATAAATGCATCGCGATAGGCCTGTCCAATCGGGATAGTCTCCTTGGTAAATTCCAGGTGTACCATATTTCCATTAATCATAATGATGAATGGGATGGCTATGATAAATGATTTGTGGATACGTAAAAACCTGTCCGCTGCCAATCGGTCTTCCAAACCACCAATATTAAGCAAGGCCATAATGGGTTCACCACCCCTAATATGAAAGCGTACATATTTTGCCATTCCTTCAATGTATATGATGTCATTGATTTTGATCTTTACTAATTTTCCCTTATACTCCGTCTTGACCAGTATAAAATCATCGGTTTCTTTGCCCGAAGCATGAATACTCTCCTGTGCGCGCTGTGCAGCTTTAAAAAACCTGGAGAAAATGATAGGTTTTAAAAGATAATCTACTACGTTATGATCAAAGCCTTCAAGGGCATATTCCCGGTAAGCAGTGGTCAGGATTACTTTACATTTACCGTTCAGCAGCTGCATAAATTCAAGTCCCGTCATTCCCGGCATTTGAATATCCAGAAACAGGAGGTCTACATCTCTGTCGTTTAGCAATTGCAACGCTTTGATTGGATCTGTTGCAGTGCCCACCAGTTTCAAAAATGGTGTTTGTTCGATATGCAATGTCAACAATTCTATTGCATGTTCTTCGTCGTCCAGTATGATACAATTAATCATGATTTCCTCAGGTTAATGTTTATTTCAGTTAAATAGGTTTGTTCATCTTCTTTGATCACAAACATCTGTTTAGAACCATACATCAGTTGTAAACGCTGGCGTACATTGCTTAACCCAATCCCGTGGGACGGTTCTTTAGTGCCGGTTTTCTTTTTGTTGCTTACAGAAAAGCGGATGGTGTTTTCGGCCAGGGTTAATCTGATTAAGACTTTATTTTTTTCGTCATTCAGGTCCCCATGTTTAAAAGCATTTTCAACCAGTGTAATGAATACCAATGTGGGCACATACGCACTATTTAAAACTGTATCACCATATTGTTCCATTACCTCCTGATAATCTACATTCAGTTTGTTGTTAAAACGAATGCGGTTCATCTCTATCACCTTTTTCATGTGGGTAAGTTCAAGCGTTAGGGGCACCCTTCCCAAATCTTCCCACTCTTCAAGGGCATAACTCATAATTTCGGAGAGCAGGTGTACTGCATGTGCGGCTTCGGGATTCTGCCTGATTGTTTTTGTATAAATAAAACTTAGGGAGTTAAACAGAAAATGCGGGTTTATCTGATACCTGATGGCGGAAAGCTCTGCATTTAACTTTTGCTTTTCCAGTTCCCCCTCCCGTTTAAGCGCATCATTTGATTCTATCCATGTTGCTATAAAAATGGAGATAACTGCCATCAAAACATTCAATACAAGATTGGAAATCACGAAAAACCCCAATGATAATTCCCTTACAGCAGGTGTGGGTGCACCAATTTGATAATCCCACAGGTAATCATAAGTAGTTAGCAATACTATAAATACTGAGTATTGGATAACAACTTTTCTCCGCATTTTATTCCGGATCAGAGGAACCGCCAGCATAAAGATCAGGATATAATAGGTAATAGTGTTCTTGATTACGCTATGCAACAAGCCACCAAATAACTGATTTACCGATCCGTACTGCTTAATTATGGCACTTATTCCCTGTAGAGAAATTACTGTTAAAATAACGGCCAGCCACCAGAAGGTGTAAATACCCATAATCACCAGGAAACTCTTCCACTCTATCTTTACAGACTTTAACATTTTGGTTTTCAGTTTCATATTTTCCAGGTTTTCCTTTTGGCAACTAAGTTGTCTATCATTTATGGAACGGCAATCGCCCGACTGTATTACAGATTAAATGTTTAACCGTTATTGAACTGCCATGCTTTTAGTACCCGCCTTGCGGATTTCACGCTCTACAAAATAGTTTCTTCCATACAAACTTTCCCGAACTGCATTTTTCCTTTGCCGAACAAAACCGGGTTCTTCGCCATGACCATCTGCAGATAAATTTAAAGTTCCATTTGGATGAAATACTGGTATACCACTCAGGCCCCTGAATTGCGCCACGCATTTTTTTGATGCAGGCATCCAGGTAAAAAGATAACCTTTATTGTCGAGGCTCACCAGCAACGTGCCTGTAGGGTCATAGCCCAGCCAAACGATCTTAGCAATATGTCCTTTAATCTCCATTAACACTGTGTCCTTTTTAATATCCCTTATCTGGATATGGTTTTCTTTATTTACACTTGCAGCCTGATCCGGAATCACAGGATTAAAAGTCAGCAACCGTTGCACAGTTCCCTGCCAATACATTTTGTCCTTTTTAAGGTTTGAGTTATCTAGCGTATGGAGATTGGTACTTTCACAAAAACCCAACAGAGAACCCGAGGCATCAATCGTTAAATCATGAGCAGAAAATGGTAAAATCGTATCTGCAAGCTTTTTCCATGATACTGTACTATAAGATGAAAAACTGGTACTGAACAAAGATTTGGAATGCAAAAGAAACAGCTCTTTTTCCGAAGGATTAAATACGGCTTCTTCGGTTACAACAGGCAACGTAGCAGTTAAGGTTATTTTATCTTTATCAACCTGGTAAAGATTAGTTGAATCAGCGGTTCCTGAGGTGATCATAAAATTACCAGAAGGACTGAATTTTATAAAATGAGATGCAGTTCCCTTTTTAACCAGAAGCTTAAACATCAGCTTATTGCTAACCAGTTCTTTAAATAAAAGTGTGTCTGAAGATTGGCTTACAGACAGGTTTTTAGTTGGATTAATATATTCTTGTCCTTTTACAAAGTGAGAAATCATGAGCAAAGCAAAAATTAATACTGTTCTACAATCAAAAAAAAACTTCATTATTTTTATTTATAGCACAATGTTAGGCATCATTATTCTGTACATAAAAAATTATACACCAACAGCGGTTTTGTGGTAACGAACAGTAAAAAATTGCAAGTTTAGGAGCAATGAAACCATTAGCGGGGTGTTGCACTTCATCGCAGGGAATGATGAAGGCTTTGATTGAGCAGACTGGTTCAGATTTCGAAACAGAAAGTTTTTAAGGATCTAAGATTGAAATTCAGTTTTGGTTTTAAAATCTCCTGTCAAACGAAGACATTGAACTTAGTAACAATCGGTCAGAATCTGGTCGTGCGACTGAAAATGGCTAACACTATGACCGGTCTTTAGCTGGCAAATGGTTTCAAGTATTTCCATTACATTTTTCTGCATGGCAAGAGAGCCACAGATCATCACTGCTCCTCTCTTCAACAGCACGTCAGCTATCAGGTCAGCATCTCTCAGCACCAGGTCGCTCACATACTGTTTTCCGTCCTCCCGCGATAAAGCAGCAGAAAGGCCTACCACTTTTTTTGCCGACCGATTTTCTTCCAGCATCTCCTCATACCTTTGATATGATGACCTTTCCCGAAAGCCGCAGTAGAGGTAACAAGGCGTTTGTCCAATATTTTGATTAATCATACCTAAAAATGGGGCAATGCCGGTACCGTTGGAAATCATCACCACTGCCGGTGCCGATTTAGGAAAATGAAAGTGCTCATTTTTAATAATCCTTGCAGCTATCTTCATTTGTGGCGTAAGGGCCTGCAGAAAACCAGAGCCAAGTCCGTCCGCATGTAGCTTGATGTGTAATTGGATTTCCTTATTGATCACTGCGATGGAATATAGTCTCTCCCGGTGATCATTTGCGGGGTATATCGCCATTAAATCGCCGGAAGTTAAACGCATCCGTTTTAATGGCTGCAAACTCAGCATAAAAGAATCGCCCGTTGCTACTGTTTCCGGGGTACTGTTGATTACTTTAAAAGTTGACAAACGCTTTCCCTTGCCACTATAAAGTTCTGGCAGCACAGTCATTTGTATACCTGATTGCTGCGACCACGCCTCAGCCCACAAACTAAATTCTTCTGCAGATCTGTCATTTACCGTATGGACGTCAGTCAGTGCCCTTGCCCATCGCTGTAAGGATAGCAGATGATTAACCTCGAATGCAAACTTGCAAAAATCGGGATAAGCATGTGATCCAAAACCCATTACAGAAAAGTTAACTTCTTGTTGCTGAGGATACATTTTCAGCAGTGCCGCAAATTTAGACGCATTTGAAGGCGGATCGCCAAGTCCATACGTTGCTGTAACTACAATCATATGCTCCATTTTTGGAAACGCAGTATAATTGTTCAGTTCTGTCAGGAACGATTTTTCACCAGCCTTGAGGAGCTGACCGTGAATAGCACGCGCATAACCATAGGTGCTGCCATTTTCTGAGCCTACCAGAATAATAAATCTGCTGTCATCAGCTTCACAGGTATTTCGCGTCCTATTTGCCCTGCGCCTGAGCGTAATAGCAAAACCAGAATAGATAAAGAATAAAATATTGGCACAAGCTGCGGCAAGAACTAAGGCCCAGAGGCCGCTGGCGCGGCCGGTATGCAGGTTCAAACTTAAATTGGTTAAAGAAACAGCTGCGGAATAATGGGTTTCGCCCAATACATCTCCTGTTACCTGGTTCACCGCAAGCTCTCCTGTCTTTAATTTGATGGTGTAATAATCTTCAACATCTTCAGAAAACGGAAATTCTATGGATTCTACTTCTGACAGATAAAGACGCTTAAAAATATCAAAGGCTGCCGCTTTTTTCATCGGTCCGGTGCGGATTGTATCAAAGTCTATCTTGGGTGATTCCTTACTAACATTTAGCAAGTCAAATCTGACCAGTGACAGGTAAGTACCGCTGATGGCCACAATGAAAACAGGTATAAGCAGCCATCGGCTCAGCATCACATGGTAATACTGTGCAAAACTATCCCGGGTAATCCGTGCAAAAAAATTCCGCAGCCCACGCTGCCGCTGGATAAGTAATATAGTTCCAGAAATGGTGATTAATAAGAGCAGGAAAGCGGTTAGCCCAATAAAAAACCTTCCTGTTTCATGCAGAAAAAGCGACCTGTGCAATGCAGTTACCCATTGGAAAAACTCCCTCTGTTTCACAGGCGTACCCAAAATTTGACCGGTAACCGGATGTACATAAGCCAATAAATCCTTCCCCTGGTTATCTGTACCCTTAACCTGAACAAATCCTTGTGGGTTCACCGTAAGTTCTGTGATACCGCTAAATTTCTCCCTCAGCGCCGGCAAGGTTTGGTGGAGTGTAATTTCATCGAAACCCTCCACCCTATAACGCTGAAATTCTGCGGCAACCGGTTCAAAAGACAGTATAATGCCTGTTACAGCTGCCAGGATAAGTAAAAGAAAAGAAGATACAGCCAAAGCTAAATGGCTGTATCTCCAGACAGAAATGGTCATACGTCAATGGAATATTAATTAGCTATAAAACGTACGTACCGGATGTATCCGGTGCCTTCGCTTTTTGCAGCAAGTGCCGCCGTAGTCAAAGGTATTTCTACATCTTTAACATGGTATTTTTTATCCTCCACAGCACTTTCAAACCTCAATTTGTAGCCGGAGTTGATTTTCGACTTATCAATTTCAATCACATTAACACTGCGGTCGCCACCCGTTACAGAAGCACCGGTTATGGCACTGATATTAGGCTGTTTCAGATAAAATTTATTCCATTCTTTAATGGTTTTATACCATTTTTTGTCAGCACCCATTACATACAGGGTTTTCTCATACGCATCTTTGCTGTTGATAAGGGAGATGACCACATAAGCCCCGTCACCCATATAATTGGTCATCTGGATCATACACTTGTATTTATTTGTAGTTTGGGCAGGTGCAATAAGTGGCCTGACGCAAATTATCAAAAGGACAAGCATTGCAGTTTTATATATATTCGACATAATTATTTAAGGAAAGTGACAGAGACATTATTTTTGGTAAGCGATTCGTTTTCAACAGCTAAGCTAAACGCAGTTTCCTCGAAATTGGTAACTGCATCTTTTTTTGCACCCAAAGCTAACAGATATTTCATAACGGTATCGTCCTTAGCAATCATAGCTGCTTTATGCAATGCTGTAATTCCTTCTTTATTTTTAGCATTTACATCCAGGCCCAGAGACTCAAGTCGTTTCAACAAAGAAAGATTATTCTTGGCTACCGCGAGGTGATATAAGTTATTGCCATTCTCCTGCGGCGCAGACATATCCAAGCCTGCTTTTTGCAAAATTTTAATCTTTGTATCAAAATCATCTTGTCTTGGCACATTACGCCCAGCCGGCTCCCCGCCGCCAGGTCTGCCACCTGCTGGTGCCTGACCTGATCGTCCACCAAAGCCAGGACCGCCTTGCGGACGATAAGATTCTATCGCATAATATGCCAGGCTATTGCCTTTTTTGTCCAATATTTTCACATCAGCACCTTTGCGAATCAGATAACTGACTACCTCTGGTGAATTACCGCGTACGGCAAGTGTTAGTGCAGAAACTCCTTTTTGATTAACCTGATTGATGTTTTTTAAGCCCGGCAACAGCAGTGCAAAAATTGCTGTATCACGGTTTGAACCTGCTGCATTCATCAGCACAGTATTTCCCTCTTCGTCTGTCTGGTTTACATTAACTCCTTTAGAAAGAAAATATGTGACAACTTCATTCTGCATAGGCTTTCGTACAATCGTATGTAACACATTTTCGCCATTTTTACCAGTCACAGTTGGTTTCAAATTTAGGCTCTCCAGGTATTGGTATACTTCAAGTTTTGTAGCGTCACGCCTTGATCCCTGGGCTGCCATCAGCATGGCATTCTGGTTTGGTTTTATTCCTTTTTGCAAAAGCTTTTTCAACAATTTAATATTTCCAGACTTTGCTGCATAACTAAAAGCGTTGTTTCCCGCAGCATCTGTACTGTTTAATTGCAGCCCTTTAGAAATAAAATAACCGGTAAGCACCATTTCAGGGTCACTGGCAATAGAAATTAGCAGTGCATTTGCCCCATCAGCATTCAAACTTTTTTGCAGATTAACACCATGCGAGATCAACAGGTCGTACACTTTCGTATTTTGCTGACCGCTTCCGGCGGCAAAAAGTACTGGCGTAAAACCATGACTATCTTCGTTATCTGTTTTGGCACCCTTGTCAAGCAAATATTCCATTGCGTCGGTATTACCCCTTATGGCAGCCCAGTGCAGATAGTTGCGGCTGTCGTGGGTGAGTTTATTTACTTCATTACCCGGCTGGGATAACAGGTATTTGATAGTTTCTACCGGTGAATCTGCGTTGATGGCCATTACCACGGGGTCAAAACTCATCGCATTTAGCTGAGAGGGACTGTTCCCTTTTTCAACTTCAGCTTGAATAGCGGCAACATCTGGTTTGCCCTGCCAAAAGGGCGAACTTAAAAGTATGTTCTGCTGTGCGCTGGCGGCTATGCTAACTAAGCTGAAAATTGCAACAAATAGTTTTTTCATGTTTACAACATTAGGTTAAATACAAAAGTAGATGCCGCGTTATACGGCATCTGCTTTTTGAAACGGGTTCTATAATAGACTTAGTAAATACCGATATAACGGTTACCTGTTTTATTGACCAGTGTGGCGCCAACACTCACTGCCCCGGTCTTCCTGTTGAAAATATAAATATTACCATTCTGACCAACCCTGGTAGCCACAATCATCACATCATCACCATCTACAGCAATGTTCTGATACTGGTTATAACTTAAAGTCTCCTCAAAAGGAATAGTCATTCTGGTAGCCGTTTTAGCATTCAGGTCTACACGGGCAATATATCCGCCTGTACGGCTGCCGGCACTGTTTACCAAACTGTAAATTACGTAGCCGATACCGTCGCCAACATATCTCCATGTTTCAATATAACTATCGGTCACACTTAATGCCTGATCCAGGTTAAACACATATGAATTATCATAATCATTGGTGCTTGAATTGATTCTCAGAATTTTAGAACCGCCTTTGCCAACACCTTCACCATGACTCGCCTGATAAATATTACCATCAGTACCAAGGTATAACATTGTACTACGATATCCGTTGGTATTACCCACAGCCTGCGTTGAAGTGATCAGCTTTGGATTGGTAAGCGATGGATAGTCTAAAACTAATGTTTTTGATCCGCCACGGGTTGCGTTATCTGCAGTAAAGGTAGGAACACCTGTATCGCCAATAGTAAATCTTGCAGGATTAACCTTACTCACCTGGGCTCCAATGAACACCTTGTTTCCAGCTTTATTGATCACCGGTGCATCCAAACGTCCTATATTGAAACCTGCAGCCTCATCTTCAGCAGACAAAGTGAGTGGAAACACTGTAGTAGCTAAAATCTTAGGGTTATTTAAGTCGAGGCTCAAAACACTTGCTACACCTCTTCTATATTTAAATTTGAAATTTGGGCTGATTCCGTCATAAACAGTGGTTACACTGGATACGTTCACTGCCACTCCAATTCCTTCTGCTGCTTTCACCCATCTTGGAGAGGTGGTTACATAATCTTTTGTCTGTACCTCAGCACCGTCTATCGCAAAGTCTTTTCCCCCTTTTACCAGGTATCTGTTAAAGTTACCTCCATCATCCCCTGTGTATTGAATATTGTATAAATACTTACCATCTGCCGACGCCTGCAAACGGGCCGTACGTGATGATTTCACATGCATACCATTTTCAAAAACGTTAATAGATGTATTGGGATTTTTCGCCTCAGCAGCAGTCAGACTGTAGACCATTGTACCCCCATCGCCATCTCCGGGCTCATCTTGCATCAGTGCGCCGGATACAGTAATCCAACGTTCAGCCTGATCCGGATCGGTAGTATCTACAGTGCTGTCTTTTTTGCAGCTTGTTAGTGAAAAAGCAAGTACGGCAGCCCCGCACATCATTGTAGTAAAAAATTTCCTCTTCATGTTTTTATATTATCGGTTTTAAAATTTATTAATGGTATAGTTAAGCTTCAGATAGATTGCCCTGCCAGGTTTTTGCACACCAAAGTTGTCGTAGATTTCCGCGTTAAAAATGTTTTTTGCGTCTAAACTGGCAACAAACTTTTTATTGGGAAAGCCATAACTTAATCCCAGGTTCTGGGCATATTGTGCGGGCGTGGTATACCATTCAGATTCCGGCCAGATGGTCCTGAAAGGAGCCACATAACCGATGGTATAGTAGAGATTCACCAGCGATTTCTTCTGTATTACATCATTAAGCCTGTATTGCACGTTCCCATTCACCGTAAAAAACGGCTCGTTAGGAATCTGTTTGTTGTAATAATCCAGTTGGTTTCCGCTGATGGGGTCGAACTGAATCTTATACAATGAATTGAATTTCGAAAAATTGAACAGCACATTTAATTTTTTGTAGCTGTACGAAAGCTCGCCTTCAAACCCACGTGATTGCGCCCGTCCAAGATTGACAAATGGGGAAACTTCAATCTCCTGGTCATTGAGCAACATGTTTGCCTGGCGCATGATCCTGTCTTTTATATTCCTCCAGAAAGCATTTCCTGATAGGGATATTTTATGCCCGCTGAAATCAAAAGTTCCCAATTTGAATCCTGCATTATAGTTATCGCTGATTTCGGGCCTTAACGTAGGATTGGCCTGTATGTTTTCATCAGGACTACCAAATATTTCATTATCTGCTGCCATCCTCACCGCACGCTCTGTTGACCCAATCAGAAACATTCTGGGAGTTAAGGCATAAGAAAGGGCAAGGCCGTAGCCGGTCGCAGTTCTGCTATCACTGATCGTTTGCAAATTGACCACATTTTGCCCGTTCACCACCGTTACAACAGGGCTTATCTTTCCTATTTTCTGCTGATAAGACTTGGCAAATACATTTGTAGTCAACTTATTATCCAGCCATTGCGCCTCATAATTTAATGAAAACACATTTTTTGAGAGGTCATTCGAACCCTTTACCGGATTATCCCCTATATATACCAGCAGGTTTTCATCCTGTCTGTCAATGGTATAGTACACATGGTTTAAAGAAACCCGATGCCCCTGAAATATATCGTAACTTAAGTTAGACCGTAACGTGGTGATTTGTCTGTCGATAGAAGTAATTGTTGGGATTCCCTGCTGCGCCCCCTCTCTTGTGCGCATAGGATTGCCGTATAGGTCCTTGCGTATATTTCCATCCCAGTTATAGAGCCAGCTTACCGTATCCTGTAAGTAGGTATTCCGCTCACTGTAAACACCGTTAAATGAAAGGTTCAATCCTTTAGTAATTAGGTTCTTTTTATTGTAAGTCAGGTTCAGCACATGTGCCTTTGCATCAGAAAACCTGCCTTTATAGGGTGTGCCCATCGTTTGTCCGTGTTGGATATCCTTATGCGAATCTGAGATGTTATAACCTACAAAAAACGCATCTGCCCATTTAACGTCACTAAACCCTAGTTCAAAACGTCCTCCAAGCGCCCTGTAGCTGTCATTGAACCGCCTGGCCCTATGGTTTCTGGTCACCACCCCATTCGGCTCTACATTTTTAGAAAACTGACCCCATATTTCATAATCGTTGTCAGAATAGCCATAAAAACCCGATGCCCTGGCCGTAAGGCCATTTTTAGCATTCCGGTACATTCCGCTTACATCAGATTGGGTGGTATTAAAAGAACCGTAGGAGGTAGAAACCACAATGTTATTATTTCCAGCACCCTTTTTCATTACAATGTTGATGGCACCTCCAAGTAGGTCGCCAGACAAATGAGATGGCAATACTCCCTTATACACCTCTATCCGGTCAATCATTGCGGGGGGAATATTATTCAGGTTGAAAGACGAGCCATAAGTGGAAATATCGATACCATCGATAAAAATACCGACAGACCTTCCTGTCATTCCATTTAGGTTATACTCTACCTCTGAGCCAAAACCACCATTTTGCCTTACCCTAACCCCTACCGTTCGGTCCAGTAATTCGTTGGTCTGCAAATTTCTCAGGGCAGCTTCTTTTGTATCTATTACATTTACCGCAAAACCCGTAGTTTCTATTTTTCTCTTTTCGGTAGCGCCTTGAACCGTAACCTGTTTAAGTTCTTTATCCTGTACTGACTTAACTGTGGCATTAAAAATCGTTTTACTTCCTGCTACTTTGATCTCAAAACTTTTTAGTTCTGTTACCAGCGAACTGATGGTAAGGGTATAGCTACCGTATTTCAGATTATCTATATGATATGTGCCGCTTTCATCTGTAGCCACCACTCTGTTCAGACTTTTGATAGTTATTGTGGCCCCGGGAACCAAAGATCCGTCACGGTCTGTTACTTTTCCAGACAGGCTACCGGTTTGGCCATACACAAGCGTGTGTAAAAAAATAAGTGATAAAATAATAAAGGAGCGTTTCATTCGTGTATGTAACTTTTTGAATATGTCTTTAGAAGCGATCTTAATAAGAATAACTTCGCAGCAAAGATATAGGCAACATATGACGGAATCGGGAGAAGTAATAACGCTAAAAGGAGAAACTAAAGACCATCTATTCAGTTTAAAAAGAGAGGTCTCTATGCACTATTCTGATTGTTCAAAATCGTTGAGCAATATAAAAGATGTTTGTTCAATACCTTCCGGCGGCTTTAGGCTTCAAATGATTTTTGTTTTAAAGGGCAACCTAAATGGTTACTTGCCGGGTTCTAAGAAAGCATCACTAAAGTTTAGTGAGCAACAGCACAATATTTTGCTGAGTAATGAAAACCTGCAGTTGAAAGTAAAAACGGAAGTGCATGAGATTATCCTGATTTGTATAGACCACTCGTTTCTGTCGAGATACATCCCGATGGACCATCCTGGTTACATGAACCTGAAAAGCGGGATGGATAATAACGAACCTGCATTATTCTCGGGGTCTAATTTTTACCTGACTCCAGAGATTAGTGAGATATTGCAAGCGTTAAGAACATCTACACATAGTGGGTTTTGTGAAAAGCTATTTTTAGAATCCAAAATTCTTGAGTTGCTGGTACTTCAGTTGTTGCAGTTTGAGCAGTTGAAAGACTGCAATGTTACACACCAGCTTAAAAAGGAAGAGCTTGATAAAATGCATCAGGCAAAAGAAATACTTACCGGCGACCTGACAATGCAGTTTTCGCTTCGCAGCCTCGCCCATATGGTGGGTACAAATGAATTTAACCTCAAACGCAATTTTAAAATTGCCTTTGGAACCACGGTATTCGGTTATCTAAACCAGTACAAGATGGCCCGGGCTAAACGTATGCTTGTTGAAAAAGACATTACCATTGCAGAAGTGTCAGAAAAAATGGGTTTCAAATACGCTACCCACTTTAGCAGTGCCTTCAAAAAGTACTTTGGCTATCTACCAAATAAAATTAAAGCGGGAAAGTTGCCATTGCTCCTTTTTCTGGAGGACTTTTCTGTTATTTTCGATAATCTGGAAATGATAGGATGGTTGTAATGAAACTTGGAGAATAAGTATTAAAGTCAGATCCAACCAACTTTCTTCCGCCAATGATAAAATTCGTCATCTTTTGCATGTAAATCCATTTTTGGGTCTTTGCTATTCCACTCCACGATAAGAGCTTTGACGACTTCTTGCATTTGTAGCTCTTTGCGTAGACGGACCATCACGTCCACATTTTCAACAGGATATATACAAGAATTATCAAACTGCGTACCGTACTTCTGCGGCCTTCCTTCAAAATAGCATATCCGGTCGTACATATAAGCAATGTTTTGAGGGTTTACGTCACCGGCAGATTCAGACAACAGCGCGAAACACTTTTTCATAAAAACCGGCTCGCTGATCGCATGCTGAATAACAAGCCAGGCCGCTTCGCTCGCTTCTTCGCCAACCTTAGACTTAGTGGGGTATCCGATCGCATTAATGATCTGGTCCAGTCGAGCCGCATTCCTTTTATGTAAACGCTCCATGTCTGCATTTTCTGTATTCATCCTGGTGGTTGATCCGCCAATAATTGATTGCCTGTTTTATACTGAAGAAACAAAGTATTTAAGCATATTTGGCAAAAATCTAAAAGTTCAAACAATTAATTTGCACTGCTGTTTTATAAACAACGAATTACGGTCTAGCATCAATACATACAAAAATGGACATTAAACAAATCTTTACAAATAACGAAAGCTGGGTTCAAAAGAAATTGGACTTACAAACTGACTATTTCAGCAACATGTCAAAGGGACAGGCACCAGATATTCTTTATATTGGTTGTTCTGATAGCCGTGTTTCGGCGGAAGAACTTATGGGTGTAGCTCCTGGTGAAGTGTTTGTACATAGAAACATCGCCAATATGGTACCCAATACAGATTTGAGTGCTATGTCAGTGATCAACTATGCAGTAATGCATCTAAAGGTTAACCATATTGTGGTTTGTGGTCATTACTATTGTGGTGGCGTTCAGGCGGCGATGAAGTCAGGCGACCTGGGAATCTTAAATCCCTGGTTAAGAAACATCCGTGATGTATACAGAACACACAAGGATGAATTAAATGCCATTGAAGACGAGGACCTTCGTTATAAAAGACTGGTTGAATTAAATGTTGAGGAACAGTGTATCAACGTGATAAAAACTGCAGAAGTGCAACAAGCCAGGCGTGAAAGAAATCTTACCATACATGGTTGGGTGTTCGACATACATACAGGAAAATTGATTGATCTAAATATCGACTTTATAAAATTACTGAAAAATATTATGGAAATCTACCGCCTTGATCCAACCGATGATGAAAACGCGGCAACTAACCCTTAATAATCAAAAAATCAGCATTTTTTAGCTATACATTCCCATTTATTAAAGTGAAATCTGATGACATACCTGCTCATCGAAGGATAGGTATGGCTCAGATTTTAGCTTTTAAAGAACATAAGGATGAAGGAAAATCATCTATACTTGATGTGCCCCGACTGTCATATTGAAGTAGCATTGAACAATCAGTTTTGTCACGATAATACAAGTTTCACTGCACTGGGTTCTATATTTGATTTTTCAGATTTGGGGTTAGCCAGAGAGCTTGATAGTTTTATTGATCGCGAAAAGATTTCCCATATCATAATTGTTAACGATCCTGATTGCACTTTCATAAAGAACACCATCACAAACCCAGATAAAGGTAAAACCGTAGCAGATGTGGAATTGAAGAGGTTGCAGACAAATAACCATGAAAAATTTGCGCTTCTGGATACAAGTTCACAACAGGAATTACTTGCAAAATTAAACATCTACAGACAGGCCTTTGAACTACTGGAGGTACCTTCCATTGGCGACAAAATTAGTCATGGACAGATTGCTGTTAGTGGTTTGCTTTATGACCGTATTACTAAAACTTTTAAGGTGGTAGCGATGGAATGGTGAGAAATTACACAGATTTTCTAATCCGTAAGTATCCTATTATATGTAGATTTTGTTCGTACAGGTGCATCTGCAGGATAAGAGATATAGTTTATCGTTAATTTCGAGTTCTGTACACTGAAGGTTGCCTTTTCAAAATAATCACTATCTCCTGTTGTTTTAACTATCTGTCCAGAATCATCTTTACTTATCCTTTCCAGGATATTTACTTTGAGGCTATCCCCCTTTATCGAATATTTACCGTTGAGGGTGACTGCTACAGAACCATCTACACTACGGATATCCGTAGAAAATTTGCCGTCAGTTTCAAAATGTAGTGTCCGGGTGATTGATGCCTGAGGTGTTTCTATCCAGTCGCCCGCGAGCACATCACTTTGAATACTATAAACTGTTTTTTTGCAGGAAACAAATACCACAGACAGCACCAATAGCAGTCCGAAAAAATTTAGCGTTTTATTGTTCATTTGAGCGTTAATTATGGTTTACAATTATAGAACGTGTGCAAGAGGTAAAACGCTACAGTATAAAATATTAATATTTACAACTACTTCTCTGCCGCCTATCTAGGTGTTTGTACACCCGTATTAAAAAATATTCAAACAGGCTTCATTTCACATTGTATGTTTATAATTATGATGATTTAATTATAAACATAATTATTTTTACATTGTAAGTTAAGGCCAGTAAAAAATCAAGCCACTTAATACAAATATAATGAAGTATCTATATCTCGCACTTGCAATCATTTCTGAAGTAATTGGTTCAAGTTTTCTTAATGCCTCCCAGCAATTCACTAAAACCATTCCCCTGATAATTACCGTGGTGTCATATCTGGCTTGCTTTTATTTTCTATCAATCGCCTTGAAATATATTCCACTGGGTGTTGCTTATGCAATCTGGGGAGGATTGGGTATTGTGTTAACTGCGATTATATCGGTAGTAGTATTTAAAGCCAAGTTTGACCTACCAGCTGTAATTGGGATACTTCTTATTGTAGCCGGAGTAGTGGTACTTAATTTCTTTTCCAAAACCAATGCCCATTAGAGCGATAAATTCATCTAATAATAATATTGAAAACCTCTTAACGGTAAGTCAGCTTCATGATTGAAGATATCAATTGCAATTTAAGTTTCAATATGGCAGACCATTCATTGGGCCACTGAGTGGAAATATCTATTCTTGTATATCAAATCTAAATGATCGCCATATTTTTTTGCCTTAGTGAAATTCTTATCTTAGAAAGATGGAAGAAATGCTTCGCACGCATATAGAGAAAGTGGTGGCTTTAACCGATGAGGAATATGCCTTTGTACGGCAGCACTTCAGTATAAAATCCTGCAAGAAAGGCGGATTCCTAATTGAAAAGAGTGAGCCTGTGCGATATGTTTACCTGGTCATTTCAGGTTTGATTAAGCTGGTATGCCATGATAAAAAAGGCCGGGAGCATATTATTTCCTTCGCCATGGAGGATTGGTGGGAAAGCGACTATCCGTCCTGGTTCTCAGGGAAACCTGCATCACTGAGTTTACAATGCATTGAAGATACCCAGGTCTACTGCCTTACACTCGACAGCTATAATACTATTTGCGGCAGACTGCAAAAAATGGAACACTTTTTTCTACAGAAGGCAAACCGCGGACACTTGGCTTCTCAGGAGCGGATTGTATCATTCCTCACCGCTACTCCGCGTGAAAGGTATGAACTGGTGCTGCGCAAACAACCGACATTAATGCAACGTGTGCCTAAAGCCATGCTGGCTGCTTATCTAGGCCTCTCCCGCGAAACCCTTAGCCGCCTATGGCGTAGCCACTAAACTTTGACTATCTGCCAAATGTGATCGAAGTCACACTGCCTCACATACAATTTTTTCAATTTTGTTCCAGACATAAAACAAAAAATATTATGAAAAGGACAATAATTAATCCATGGACCTGGCAAGAAGGGCTGAGCTATGTACAAGCTGTAGAAGTTGAAGATATAAAAGGAACGTTATACTGCTCCGGACAAGCAGCAGTACATCCAGATGGCACGTCTAGCAATGCAGACATGCGCACGCAGCTTGGATTAGCGATCCAAAACCTGGAGACTGTAATCAGTGAGGCAGGTTATGAATGCGGTAATATCGTTAAGCTAACGATTTACTCTACTTCCTCCGAGGAGTTTATCAATAATTGTTTTGATCTATTTCGCGAATTCGTAACAAAACATGGTATGAAACAGGCGGTTACCATGCTGCAAGTGGAGGCACTTAACGAAACATTGAATATAGAGCTGGATGCTACCGTGGTTAGATAGGTTCTCTGGCAAAGATGATTTGGTAATAAATCAAAAAATGTAGCAACAAATCCTATGACAGAACAGACCGTATTAGCGTGGTTTTTCCTACCTGACGCGCGCCTCATATAATTAATGGTTTTCGGCCTTCAGCCAATTTCCACTGATGCAGGTAATTTTTAACAGTTCTTTAAAATGCCATACAGAACTTCAATTGGTATAGCAAATTTAAATATTTTGTAAAAGAACAAGGGTTGTTCTCTCGAAATTAGTCCCGCGTTTAACTAATTGAATATCAAAATCGTCATCTAAAACCATCTGATGTCCATCTTTCAATTTCATTTTTGAAATGATCCCACCTGAGGTCTCTCTTTTAGGTGTTCAATCATAGATTAATATCCTAAAATAAACGTGTCGGGTTGCTTTTATCAAATCAGCATTGGTACATGTCTCGACATCTCACTACCAGTTTCGGTATATATTGACATTTGAAGATTTAAGGAAGCGACATTATTCACTAATTAATTGATATTTAACGTCTTAATACTGGCATAAAAATAGAATACGCGAAGTGAAACGGGAAATTAATCTTTGATAAAAAACGAATAAAATGAGATGGATGGAAACCAGAATATTCCAGGTGAGCTGGTATTGAAAAATACATTGTTGCAACGGGGGTAGCAATAGTGACCTGCATCACCTTTGTGAACTGCGCAATGGAATGTGATTCAGGTCACGTAGCCAGTACGGGAATACTGCCGAAATTTGATGTGTACTTCAAAAAATTAAAATATATAAAAATGGAAAATCAAAAGTTTAAAATCGTAACCGCTGAAAGCAGCATCGATTGGGTTGGTAAAAAAATAACTGGTGAGCATAATGGCACTATTGAAATTAAAGAAGGAGAAATCATTCTGAATGACGGTAAACTCGCAGGTGGCAAAATTGTAATTGACACGACATCAATTAGAATTCTTGACGTAACTGACCCAACGCTAAATGCTCAGTTTTTTGGTCATCTTGCCTCTGATGATTTCTTCTCCTCTGAAAAATATCCCGAAGCAATCCTGGAGATAGAATCAGTTTTGGGCAATCATGTAGAAGGCGAATTAACCATTAAAGGGATTACACAGCCTATAAGCTTCAATGTTGCTATAAATGTTAACGGTGGGGAGCTGACGGCAACAGGTAAAGTGATTGTAGACCGAACTAAATATGGGATGAAATTCCGCTCGGGAAATTTCTTCAAAGACCTCGGAGACACATTAATATTCAATGAATTCAACCTCAATGTAAGTGTGACTGCAAAAGCTGCTTAATGGATTCGAAGGGCAGTGGCTGATTGATATCAGATATTACAACGACAGAAAACTTAAAAATATTAATAAATAAAAAAATGAAAAGTAGCAATATAGCCATCACTCCTAAGGTTATAGTAATCACAGGTGCCTCGCGCGGATTTGGAAAATTATGGGCCGAGGCATTTTTAAAACGGGGAGACAAAGTAGCGGCAACAGCGAGGCATCTGGAGCACCTTGATGATCTGGTTGAAAAATATGGGACCTCGGTGTACCCAATTGTATTGGATGTAAACAGCCGTGAGGATAGTTTCCTTGCAATTGAAAAGGTGAAGAGTCATTTCGGAAGAATCGATGTATTGATCAACAATGCAGGATATGGTTTATTTGGCGCCATCGAAGAAACGACCGAAAAACAGGCAAAAGAACAAATGGAAACCAACTTCTTCGGCCTTCTTTGGGTAACACAAGCTGTGCTGCCGATTATGAGAGAACAACAATACGGTCATATTATCCAGGTATCCAGTATGCTGGGTTTGATCACCCTGCCATTTATGGGCCTTTACAATGCATCGAAATTCGCGGTGGAGGGACTCACCGAAAGCTTGGCGGCAGAAGTAGCGGGCTTTGGTATAAATATCACATTAGTAGAACCCAATGGTTATTCAACGGACTGGGCTGGTGCATCTGCAATAAAAACTGATCAAAGCGCAACATACACCACATTGAAAGAATCTTTTTTCAATAGCCTGGCACCAGATTCCTGGGGCAAACCTGAGGCCACCGCAGAAGCTATCCTTAAACTTGTCGATGCTAATAATCCACCTCTAAGGCTGCTTTTAGGCCGCGTTGCTTATCCCCTTGTTAAGCAAAATTACGAAAGACGATTTGCGGAATTTGAAGAGTGGAAAGACGTGGCTGAGCAGGCTCAAGGAAGTTAGGCATTAACTTAAATCAAAAACGATGGCAAAGTCATTCACACCAATGCGAATTTTGGCTACAAGTATTTCTTCCCTATTGCTGGCAGCAGTAGTTCTTGCAAATGGCCAGCTCGAATCAAGTGATGAAACAAAAGACGGCCCGTCCCTTAGTGGGGCAACCGGATGGCTCAACACCCAGCCTTTGAATCTCGAACAACTAAAGGGTAAAGTAGTTCTTGTTGACTTTTGGACTTACACCTGCATCAATTGGCGCCGTACACTTCCATATGTTAATAAATGGGCATCAAAATACAAGGATCAGGGACTAGTGGTAATTGGAATTCATACACCGGAATTTTCTTTTGAACACCAGCAGGATAATATAAAACAAGCCATAAAGGAAATGAATATTCTATATCCCGTGGCGGTTGATTCAGACTATAGAATCTGGCAATCTTTCCAAAACAATTATTGGCCGGCACTTTATTTAATTGATGCCAACGGAAAATTAGGCTATCAAAAATTTGGCGAAGGCGATTACCTGGAATCTGAATTAATGATCCAGAAGCTTTTAAAGGAGCGATTGCCAGGTAGTGTTCCAATTCAAACTGTAACGATCGAACCTACTGGATATGAGGAGGCGGCAGATTGGCAAAATTTACAGTCGCCAGAAAACTATCTCGGCCATGGTAACACACAGGGATTTGCTTCACCAGGCGGAATAAAAACTGATAAGCAGGTGCGATATGTTGTGCCTGAAGAACTACAGCTTAACCAGTGGGCACTTTCGGGGGAGTGGACCGTTGCAACTGAAAAAGTAATCCTGAACACTAAACCAGGTAAAATCGTTTATCGTTTCCATGCCCGGGATGTCAATCTGGTTATGGGAAGCGGGATAAAAGGACCAATAAGTTACCGCGTGCTGATTGACGGGAAGGCACCCGCTGAAGCACATGGATTGGATTTGGATGAAAACGGGAATGGCAAAGTAAATGAGCCCCGCATGTACCAATTGATCCGTCAGAAAGGAGCGGTCACAGACAGAGAATTTCAAATTGAATTTTTAGACCCGAAGGTTGAAGTGTACGACTTCACATTTGGATAACTGAGCAATGATAGCTCAAAAAAATAAAAATATGGAAACCACAAAACCATCAGCAGAGCACCTGCAAGGAACGCCACTGACACTGACTAAACATAATATTGGGTATTGGCAGGTTACACATTATGCGCCACCGCTTAACCTCTTTGGTCCCGACCTGCTTACAGGTCTGGAAGAGGTAGTCCGCAGAATGAAGGCTGCGCCGGAATTGCGGGTAGTTGTATTTGATAGTGCAGTTCCCAATTATTTTATGGCACATTTTGATATCGCGAAAGGAGCTGAGGTACTGGCACGTAAAACATCTTCGGGCTTGCTGCCATGGTTTGACGTAGCATCTGATCTGCGTGAATCCCCTGTGATTAGCATAGCCGCTATTCGCGGTCGCACCCGGGGGGTGGGTATTGAATTTGCAGCAGCCTGTGATATGCGTTTTGCCAGTGAAAGAGCCATTTTCGGCCAATTTGAGGTGGGTGTTTCAACAATACCGGGCGGCGGTAGTATGGAGTTTTTGCCCCTGCTGGTGGGCAGAGCAAGGGCACTGGAAATGATTATTGGGGCGGAAGACCTTGATGCAAACACTGCAGAACGTTACGGACTAATTAACCGGCTGATAGCTGATGACAAACTCGATAATTTTGTTCATCAGCTGGCGCTTCGTATGAGCAACTTTGACCCCGAAATTACAGGACTGGCTAAAAAGATGGTCAGTCAAAGGACCCCTAAACCAGCTATGGAGCATATGAATGCTTCGCGAGCTGCATTTATCCAGGCAAATTTGCGGCCGGAAAGAAAAAAAATATCTGAAAAACTGAAGATTTGGGGTATCCAGCATGACAGTGATTTTGAATATAACCTCGGCACTTATCTAAACAGGATAGCCGAATAAAGGATAAATAATTATTGAGCCTAATAGCCTTGATTCGAGCTATTCAGCTACAATCAATGCACAAATTGAAAAAATGAACATCGGCGTCATTGCCTCCCTAACCTATACATCTAAACATGTGTAAGGTAATTATTGAACAGTAATTTTAAATCAATTTCAAATATAACTCATGAATATTTCACTTAAACTGGCTGAACGAGCTATTCAGGCCGCAATTGAAAAAGCCTTTCAGTTAGATGTGCTGATGAATGTCGCTATCGTAGATGCTGGTGTTAATCTTATCGCCTTTGCCAGAATGGACGACGCCTGGATCGGAAGTATAGATATCGCGCTACGGAAAGCTAAAACAGCGCGGTACTTCAATATGGAAAGTGGCGAAATCGGAAAATTATCACAACCCGGTGGACAGGTGTGGCAGATTGAGCACTCAAATGGAGGACTAATAACGTTTCCTGGCGGCATTTCAATCACAGATGCCGATGGAAAAATCATTGGGGCAATTGGCACCTCAGGTAGTACAGTAGACAATGATTACGCTGTAGCCCGGGCTGGTGCAGACGCAGTCAATGGCCAAATGTAATTCCAAAACAAATACCACTGTATTTAAAAATCAAGAATGATGAAAACTATATGTAATTTCTATTTCCTTGTGCTAACAACCGCGTTATGCAGTGCTGGGGTAGTTTCAGCTCAGGGTCTGCCTAATCAGAAATTTGGTAGCATTTTTCAGGAAAATATTAAATGGTCTGCATTTCCGGCCTTTCCACCGGAGGCGCGCCTGGCCATATTAGTTGGCAATCCGAAACTGGACGGACCTTATGTAGTGCGGGTGAAATTACCAGGACGCATAATCCTTATGCCACATAAACATCCTGAAGATCGGATATATACGGTAATATCAGGTGTGTTCTACATTGGCATTGGAACCAGGTTTGACGCCTCGAATTTACAAGCCTATCCTCCCGGCAGTGTGATCATATTGCCAGGTAATACCCCACATTTTCACTGGGCAAAATCGGGCGAATATGTTACACAAGTATCAGCCAGAGGTCCGCTTGGTATAAGCTATATCAATCCAAAAGATGATCCACGAAATAGGAAATGATCTATAATCAGAAAAATCATGAAAGCATTACTCATATTAAGCGCGTTTGTTGTCACTACATTAAGCGCCTGCTCGTCTTACAATTACAGTTCTGTAAGTATAAAAAAAGTAAACAGTTCTGTCTTTAAAACTTACGCATGGTTGCCAGAGGCAAGACCTTCTACATCCTCCTATTACGACAATGATATCGCTAGTGATAAAATTGTAGATGCGGCATCTGCCGAGTTGAATAAAAGAGGTTTTGTGATGTCAAATCAAGATCCCGACCTGTTAATTAAATATATGGCGGGTGTAGACAACAAGACCGTCACCTATAACGATCCGGTATATTATAGCGCTCCATGGAGCCTTAGTCCCAGATTTGGTTACTATCGTGGGAGATCAGCTTTTTATTACAGTTATGCCAATCCTTATCCGATCTATGTAGATAATAGTGTAACCAAACTGCAGATAAAAGAAGGGAGCATCATCATTGACATCATTGAGCGAAAAACCTCAAAACTAATTTGGCGCGGCTGGGCACAAGGAGATCTATCAAGTGAAGAAAAAGCCATTGAAGATATCCCCAATGTAGTTGATCAGATTTTCAAAAAATTATCTGCCGTCAAATAAACTCAGTAAACTACCCTCCAATAAGATCAGGCGTTTAGAAGGATACTTGCCTTTGTCCTATACGGTGGATAGACGGTCCATTCGCCGTAAAGATAAAGCGTACGATATAATTATTCACATCATGGTTATTCATATTTCATAGCAGCTGTAATCCTGAAATATTCGATCACAGTTTTAGTTTCTTTCTTTAACTCCCCCTTTTTATCGGCCTTATGACTAATATTTGTCACACTGATATAGTTGACAGGATCGCCCGGCGAGTCATACACACGCAAAGTTGCATAATCATTTGATAAATCATCAGCAGGCAGAAAGTCTTTCAGGCATTTTAGATTACCGGTATTTAACTCATTTATCATTTGTTCAGGATCAGTTACAGTTTTCAGCTTTCCATCCACATCCCGCTCATCCATCCACTGATCATTCTGTTCAGAAAACGGACTTGTCGATCTTCCTGAAAGTGAAAACAGCATTGGCGCCCCAATAATAATCAATGCTTCAATTACCCAGACCACCCATAAAAAACTACCAGAAACAGTATTGTGTTTCAGGGTAAAAGTACCAGCATCATTTAAGCGCAGCATTGCCTGAAAAAGTATGTCAGGATGTATTAAAATATACCAGAAACCTGTGAGATTAAAAGAAGAACGTACCCACATTCCACCTCCCATACTGCCTTCGGCTTCAGACATCAGGGATACAAACAATGCCCACTGGCAATACCAGCTTAAAAGGCCACATAGGACTGCCAGCACACACTCATATGTTGTATTTCTGATCTTCCCCGCCCCGATTGCAATAAATACCCCGCCGCCAACTCCAAATCCCAGTCCTGCCGCAATAAAAAAATTAAAATAAATAAAAGGGATAAACCATTGCAGGGCGATATAAATAATACTAAGGATGACCGTGATCACGAACGCCGTGATCAGGGAAATAAAGATGCCTTTTACGGGTATTTTCCCTGATGGCTTATAGTATAAAGGTTCCATAGCATATTGTTCAGCTATAAAGCTAAGTTTATTTAGAATTTTCAGCGATTGATTTGTTATTTATTGCGTAAAAAAGCCTGCAAAGGCACTAACAATAGAGGTCAATACCTACCCCATAAATTAAGTTACATAATCAGAGTCACTAAGTCTATAAATCGGTTTTGTTACTTACCGCCCTTTTTTGTATCAGGTTAATGGCCCTATTCCACTTCTGGTATATTTCAATAGGCCTGCTATAAGCCGGTATGTCGAATTCCCAAGGAATCAATACTTCGATATCATTTCTGTTTGCAAGCTCAGGTATCCATTTTCGGATAAATTCCTGAGCCTTGTACTTATTGGATTGGTGCACGGGGTTAGTGTACCAGATTTCAAATGCCTGCATATGCCAGTTCATCCAATTAGAACTCACATCATAGTCAATAAGTTTCGCTTCAAAATAGGCTGCTCCCCAAGTCCAGTCTATCTTTAGGTCATGTGTAAGGTAGCTTGCACAGTTTACCCGGCCCCGGTTACTCATATATCCAGTTTGATTGAGTTGCCGCATGTGGGCATCTACAAAAGGAATTCCCGTACAACCTGAGCACCATTTCTCAAACTTCAAAGGGTCGTTTTCCCAAACGATCATCTTGTTTTTGTAACCATCAGTCTTAAATATAGCACTCCCTAAGCGCATACCCTTAAATGTAAAGTAATCTCTCCACACCAATTCAAAGACCAGCCACCACGTACTCTGGTTTTTCTTGACCTTTGATTCATAATCTTTTACCTTTTCATAAATTTGACGAGCGGAAATACATCCCAAAGCCAAGTAAGGTGAAAGCTTCGAACTATAGTCCAAGCCATCTGATTTATTTCTACTCCACCTGTATCCTGTCAACAGCTCGGATTTAAACGTATAATATTCCAGCCTTTTCAATGCGGCAGTTTCCCCGCCCTCAACAAATGGGTTCAGAACTTTATATTCACCTTCATTAAACTCATAAAGTTTATACGATGGAAATTTTTTGGTTTTCACGTTTGCAACAAAATTCAATTTCGATGGTTGCCTAAAAGTTCCCCGCGGCTCGGCATCATGTCCGGCAGGAATTCTATAAGCTTTGCTTGTAAGTGGAATTTCAGCAATCGTAAACGGTATATCATCTTTATGGTAAAGCGTTTTTCCCCAGATAAAATGGAACTTAACTTCGGGCAGAGCATTGACCACCGCATCAGCTAAATTTATTTCATAAGGTGCATATTCCTCTTCAGCGTAAACATCCGTGATCCCATATTCTTCAACCAGCTGCGGTATTGTAACCATTGCAGAAATTTCTCCAACAACTAAATGTCCTCCGAGGAATTCAAGGCTCTTTCTTAAATCTAAAACAGACTGACGCATGAATTTAAATCTAACCGCATCTTTCTTCCGAAGGACAATATCAGTTTTCTCAAAATCACTTTTTTCAATACAATAACAGAAAACCAAATCGCTACATTCTTCATGGGCCTTTACCAAGGCTTCGTTATCATGCAGTCTCAAATCATTCTTAAACCAAACCAAACCCCGTCTTTTCATTTATAAATTTTTAAGCCTCATACTACACAAAATGGTTGCAAGCTGCCTTTTTGCCTTTCTAAAAACCAATTCAATAAGCTTTTGATCTGTTCGCCATTCAGAGGTAGTTACTTGCAAGTAAGTGAACAGCACTGCTTCCATAAAAGTTTGAAACATACAAAACACGATACGATAAAACTGAGGCGGCATGAGCCTTAGAGGATCTTGAACAAATAACCAGCGTTAAATACCATACTGCATTTGTATTACTAAGAGCATGAAGTAAAGGATAGAATAAATATTGAAATTCTCGAACCGCTTTACGGCCCGCAAAACACCAATTAATTAGTTGATCTAAAAATAATTAGCTTTTTAAAAAAAAGAGATGACCAAATTTGATCATCTCTTTAAGTGGGCCAAGATGGGCTCGAACCATCGACCAAAAGATTATGAGTCTTCTGGTCTAAACGTCTTACAGCGAACGAAAATCTTCGTTTCTGACTTACAGAAGCAATTTAAGGTTCTTTTTTGAAACTTCAAAATTTTCCTCTGTTACATATTTGTAACTGTTCTCAATCTATTCTTCCAAATTTTCTATAGTCAAAAAATAAAAGTTCGTTTTTTGAGACTACCTCCTTCAGTGTAGAAACAGTATTATACTTCAAGCTTGATAACTTCACCTTTCAAAACAGTCCGATTTTTAGGGAGGGTTACAGGTCAGTTCCAAAAATTGCAATTTTTAAGATGGTATTGCCACGAAAGCTAATAGTTGTTAAATTAGAGTAGGACATACTAGTTATATTAGAACAATCGAGGCATATCATCATAGAATTCATATGCTAAAAAAGTTGGCTATTAATTATTGTGCTAATCTTCTAATATGCACGTAGTCCTGCATCAGTTTAAGGGAATGATATTTTTGAGCACATAGGATATCATTGATTCTAGATTTAAAGGCGAATCACCATCCGCATTTATGCCGTATCGACCAGCTATAAAAGAACCTTCATTGAAGGCTATTCGGGTTTTGCCATCTTTATCTGACCATGCGATGAGTTTAAGTGGTAGATCAAGAGCAATCAAGGGATCCAGCATCATCAGTTCGGAACCCTTAGTAGGATTCCCGAAAAGCAGGTATTCTATATCAGGGAGAGTTAAACCCGCATTTTCAGCTTCATTCTTTTGATTGATCCTGGCATAAATTTTAACACCATGGGTCTTGAGAAACTCCTCAAAATAATCCATGGTGATTTTAACAGTAGTTTTACTTTCTTTCAGCAATATCCCGTTTGTATTCGTCTTGAAAATGTTTATGTCTAATAATTCAAGATGTTTTCTACCCTGAATTTCAACAAAATTTGAAGCTGGTATCTTGCTTTCCCTTACTATATATTCGTGAATAGCTAACACAAGCAGGCCCATCGTTGGTGCTGGTTACAACTAATAACCTGAAAATTTTATTTCATTATTTTGCTGGAAGATAGGCTCCTTTATCTATCCATACCTTGAAGAGCCTTGCAAACTCAGCGTGACTAATTGGCGGTACACTTTTGCCTTCTCCATGATCCCAGCTTCCAGCTACAAGTTGATCTTCAGAAGCGTGTTTGATTAAGTCCGCCTTGGATTTTCCACCGTTAAGCTTGGGATTTAAAAGTTGTCTGGCCAGTTCTCTAGGAGATTTACCTTGAAAAACCATTTTCATATTTGCTGGAGGCAAGTGCCAGTTTGGATTACCAGGAGGCATATGAGGTCCTGGAAGGTTAGTCGCCTGATGACAGTTGGCGCATTTCATGCTGCTTATACCTTTTCCGTCGATTCCACGCTTTACACCCATTGTATGCAGATGGCTATCAGTCCCTTGAAGAGGCACATCCCCGGTAGGATGGCAATTCATACATGCAGGGTTCATTAATACGCGGTAGACCGCAAGAAATGCTTTAGCCGAAATAATACTATCTTTTGTTGCGTCCTTATTAGCAGGTTTCTCAGCTGTTCCAACTTTCGCATGTTCATTTGAAGATAAGGCACTCATGGCAAGTACAGCAAAAAACAGCAGAAGAATAATTCCAATTTTTTGAGATTTCAAGGTCTTCAAGCCTTTTGAGAGGTTTTTCATAATCTTATGCTTTAGCAGATTTAAGTGTTTGATTCATCAATGGGAGACTATATATTCTTTTACCCGTCGCACGGAATATTGCATTAGCAAGTGCAGGCGCTAATGGTGGCAGCCCAGCCTCACCCACCCCTCCTAGAGCCTGCCCAGTAAAGGGAACAAGATGAATCTCCATTAATGGTGTTTCGTTCATTCTGACCACTTTGTAGTCGTAAAAATTATTCTGATCTACTCTTCCCCCAGTAATAGTTAATTCGCCATATTTTGCCATTGTAAGACCAAATATGATACAACTCTCCATCTGCGCTTTAATATTTTCAGGGTTGATATTAAGCCCGCAGTCGATTGCACACGTTACCTTGTGTACAATTAGATTATTAGAGCTATCAAAACTTATTTCAGCTACCTCAGCAACGTGGCTTCTAAACGATTCATGAACGGCGACACCGTGAAAATGACCGTTAGGAAGTTGTTTACCCCAGTTTGATTTTTCTGCAACTAAATTTAATACCTCAAGGCTTCGCGGAGATTCCTTAAGGAGGATTCTCCTGTATTCTACTGGGTCTTTATCTGCTGCAAAAGCTAACTGATCAATCATGGTTTCCATAACGAACGCAGTGTGAGTGTGCCCTACAGCCCTCCACCAAAGGATAGAAACAGGAGCTTTAGTTGCATGAGAACCTATGAACATGTTAGGAATACTGGATAAATAATGTGAGTCAGAGATCCCTTCAATGCTTGATTCATCTACTCCATCTTTAACTAGGTTTGTGAAGCCATTTTCCTGGTAGATGGATTGTCCAGCAACGTTATGATGCCAAAATTCCGGCAGCCCCTTTTCATTAAGTGCAACTTTTACCCTGTGGGCAAATTGGGGACGATAATGTTGCCCTTTTATATCATCTTCCCTTGCCCATATCATCTTTATAAATTTACCGCTGACTTTTGCAATCTCTACGGCTTCCTTGACCCAGTCAGATGATGGGGTAGCTCGCCTGCCAAAGCCGCCGCCTAAAAATGTAGTATGTACTTTTACCTGTTCGGGAGCAATTCCCAATATCTTAGCTGCTGCAGCTTGCTCATTCATGGGCATCTGCGTACCTGTCCAAATCTCCGCACTACCTTTATCTTCGCTGATCTTCACGGTAGCATTTAATGGCTCCATTGGCGCATGCGCTAAATAAGGGAAGCTATATTCTGTTTCGATTGTTTTCCATGCTTTAAAATTACTTTTCAGCAATGTTCCTTTTTTCATTCCTGTTAGTCCATCTGTAGCAAGCAGTTTTCTATAGGTCTCAGCAAGAGCTTTAGAATCGAAAGTGTCGTTTCCGTGATATTCCCAGTCAATCTCGATAAGTTTTTTGGCTTTGTTTGCCGTGAAATAGTCCTTAGCCAGAACTGCAATGCCGGTAGATACTTGCACAACATCAACTACCCCTGGTATAGCTCTTGCCACGCTGTCATTATAGGAACGGATTGTTCCACCAACAACGGGAGAATGGACTACTGCTGCTATAAATAAGTGATCACCTTTAATGTCCATACCGAAGACTGCGGTTCCGTTAACCTTAACTGGTCCGTCAAGACGTTTGGTACTTTGCCCGATAAACTTGTAATCTTTAGCATCCTTAAGTGCAACTTTACTAGGTGGACTTATCTTTGCTGCCTCGTTTACAAGTTCTCCGTAAGATATTTTTTTCTCACCGGAAATCACAAAGCCGTTTTCGGTTTCGCAGGATGAAATGTCTACGCCCATTTTTTCCGCACCTGCTACAAGAAACAATGCTCTTGCCGTCGCACCGGCGGTTCGATAACGGTCAAACTCAGACCAAGTGGTACTTGATCCGCCGGTTATCTGAACACCGAAAAGCGTATGTTTATAATTAGGTGCAGCAGGTGCATGTTCCACCTGAATATTTTTCCAGTCCGCGTCGAGTTCGTCAGCTATGATCATGGGTAAAGAAGTCCAAATGCCTTGACCCATTTCTGAATGTGCCAATAGCACCTTAACTGTATTATCAGCACTAATTTTAAGAAATGCATTTGGAATAAAGGTCTCTGATAATTCCGGCGAATTATTCAATAATCCACGTATTCTTGCAGGTACTGAGAACGATATCAATAATCCTCCACCTAGTAACGCTCCTGATTTCAAAAAAGAGCGGCGGCTTAAATTAACATTATCCATTTTTCGCCCCTTCCTTTTGTAGCACTGCAGCCAGATGAATAGCTTTTCTTATCCGTTGGTAGGTTCCGCATCTGCATAAATTACCGGACATTGCATCGTCTATATCGCTGTCCGTAGGTTCGGGGATTTCTCTTAGCAACCTCGCTGCTGACATTATTTGTCCCGATTGGCAGTAGCCACATTGAGGCACGTCAAATTCCAACCAAGCTTTCTGCAATGGATGATCATTGTTTTCTGAAAGACCTTCGATAGTCATAATTTCTTGTCCATTTGCCCTTTGTGCTCTGGTCACGCAGGATCTTACAGACTCGCCGTTCAGGTGAATTGTGCACGCTCCGCACTGAGCCACACCACAGCCAAATTTGGTTCCTGTAAGCCCAACAATATCCCTTATCACCCAAAGAAGTGGCATTTCCGGATCGACGTCCAGCTTATAGAGCTTTTTGTTGATAGTCATTTCGATCATATGATTATAATTTTCAGTAAGCAATCACCACAAATTGAATTAACTTATAATCAGAAAATTATAGGCTCCATCTGTAATGCTTTATATGTAATAAAGATCCGATAGATCTATTTCAGAATATTGTATAAAACAGGTTATTTGCGGTACGTTTGCACAGCATTTTCGTTGCCTATTTATTATTTGGAAGGGCATCAATCTTGAGGGATATCCCATCGAACAATATTACGGGAAGAGAGTGAGCTAACAATTCAACTCATACCTATTTTCGATTTCGGGCAAATTCAAGAATATCTTTTGTTAAAGGATAGTTTGGCAGACTTGGAACCTCGTCTGAGAGAAATTCAAGAATGGATTTCTCTACATCATCATTATTATGGTACAAACCGTTCCACAACAAATGTCCAGTGCCCTTGAAATATTGCACTCTAACAATATTAGGGTCTTCTTTCAATAGATCTAAAGGACCATTTCGGTCAATATAAGAGCTTTCGCCCATCATTAACATAGATGGAATATGGTGCAATTTAAATTCAGCTGTAAGTTTTTCATTGTATTTATTTACTTCAGGCGCTATTATACCATTCAATGAAAAATTAATTATGTTAACATCCACGGCCGGTATCATGGCAGAATCTCTTAGTGGATATGCATCTCTAAGTAGGCCTTGTATTAGATTTTTATGTTCAGAAAAATAGTTAATTACTTCGTTTTGCGACGTAAAATATCCTCTCGGATTTAAAAGTATGCCGATAAACAATCTAAGTGGCATTGATACATCATCTTTGCCAGCACTAGGCGATCTAGGCATAATCGGATCATGAGTTGGTTTGATTACAATTCCCGGCTCAGCATATACAATCTTATATAGTTTATTTGATATCTCCTTTTCAGTACTAGCACTTGCCAATAATGTAGCACCGTAAGACATTCCGATAGCGATATATTTTTCAGATCCAATCTTTTCTAATATAGCCTCAAAATCCTGTACATTCCTTTTATGTGAGTATTCTTCCTTTCGCAAAAGCAAGCTCCTACCACTCCCAGCTTGATCATATAAGTAAACGTCATAGCCTTCTCTAGTGAACATCGAGAAAAAATTGATGTCCAATTGCCTCACATAAGCACCTGGGCCCCCATGCAGAAATATTATCGGACAAGTTTTTTTCGGTACTCCCATTGCAGCCTCAAGTTTATAATAAGCAATGCTGCTACCGGTTTTAAGCTTCCAATATTGAGTTTTGACATTTGTAAAGTCAGTTACAGTTGTAATCTTTCTTCCAGAAGCAACTGGCACAATAGTATAAACCACAAAAATATAAAATAGTATTGTAGACGCTATCAAGACATAAGTTAATAAAAATGGGCGTCTTTTGCGCTTCCATAAAACACATATAACCGTTGCCTGTAAAAGCAACATTATACTAGCGGCGGCTATACCCTGACCATAACCATTAGTAAAATTGATTGCCAATCCATAGATAATTAACAGACTAACAATTAAAAAGATCACTTTGAGCAAAAGGACTAGGTATCTCCAAACCATAGTCCATGTGTTCCTGTCATTCATTCGTGAATAAAATTAATAGTAGGATTTATATTTTGCAGTATAAGGAAGAACAAAAATGTACTGGTCTGCCACTTCATGTAAGACCCTGATTTGGAAGGCCAGTTAATTCTGGAAAACACAGGCTTATTCGTATAACATGCTTGAGATATCAAGTGACACCAGAAGAATATCTTTAATAGCGGAATTATCCTTATCATTAAGGGGATAGATACGGTGAGTGGTGGGTGCTTTGATGCCGTCAAAGTCATTATAGTCACTGTAATAGTGTACAGCTGAGTGATTACCGAGCACTTCCGGCCAGTAATCACCACGTTTCAGTAAACACTCCTCAGAAAAGTAAAATACCTGCCTTGTACTATGCGTAGGAATACTTTCTGGAAAAATCACCTGTAATCTGCGCCAGGTTTCACCACCCTCTTCCCATGGATCCATTTTTAAAAAATGAAACCCTCGCTTAGGAAACATAAAAGGTGTATGCATATAATTCCATGTAGCATAGCCAACCAAATATACCAACTGGAGTTTACTCCATGGTGTTAGTAGCTCATGACCTTCGAAGGAGTCACGTGCACTCTTCAGTTGTTCAATTATCTCGCCAGATTCTTTTAGAATAGATACATCAGTACCGTTGTAAGCAGCTTTCTGATCTGGAGCAAACATAGGGGACCACATATCAAGTGGTGAATGTAAATTAGCTTTAAAAATAATATCATCAAGTGAGTTAGGATAACCTTTTCGTGGCCATGTTATCCCCCCAATAGAAACTCGAATGGTTACTGTATTCAACAGATCCCAATGATTACGTCTACCATGAGCATTCAGCACAAGGTCAACAATTTCTTTTGCGTCTTTCATTTTTCTTTTTGGATAAATTAAACTTTTAGACACGGCAAAATTAGGCAACCATGGTGATTTGGATTTGTACAATACAATGAGTTAGTGGTATCATTCGAAGTACACGCCTCACAATGTCGAAGAGAAGGATGGTATTTTAATATAGGATCCAATTTCCGTATCTGATTTACAAACACTTTTTATTTCACCACATTATTTACAATAAATAAGCTGAATCGTACATTTTTCCATTTACATAGTCAAAGTAGATTTGTAATAAAATTAGTTAACAACAAATAACATGAAAGCAAAAATTGTCAGAGGTACAGAAGGAAAAACCATCAGTGTACTCGGAGATCGCCAAACAATAAAAATTACTGGGAAAGATACGGATGGAAAATTAACTGTTATTTTTCAAGAACTGCCCGCAGGTGCAGGTGTACCAATGCATACACACAGTCGGGAAGATGAAAACTTCGAGATTATTGAGGGTGAAGTAGAGGTTGAGATAGATGCAGAAACATTCCTTCTATTAAGTGGGGATACCATCTATCTCCCAAAAAACATACCACACTCACTAAAAGCTCTAACCGATGCAAAATTGAAAATAAATGTCGTTCCGGCAGGTATCGAGGATATGTTCGAGGAACTTAGTCAACTGCCTTATGCAGATATCGAATTTAAAAGCATAGCAGAGATTTGCAAAAGATATGGCGTATCATTCTCATAGTCATTAAAGTAAAAGGCACAGGACGATCTTATCATTATACATTGTCTCCAAGCCCATTTTTCCAAGTTAAGAATTCACAAATAAATATTCAAAATGATTTTAATCAAATTTAAGCTTAAGGTATTTACAGATCTTGCAACAATCATTGCTATTGCAATTGTGTTGACCTTTGGGTCATCCGTTTCTGTCAGTGCGCAGAAAAATCTCACTAAAGGGGAACACTTTGCAGAAATCAATGGCATAAAATTACACTATTATGTACGTGGAAAGGGGCCAGTATGTTTAGTTCCCTCTGCGGGCTGGGGTATACCTATACAGTATATTTTGCCTTTACCAGTCTTTGAGAAACACTTTACAGTTGTTTACTATGACACAAGATTAAGCGGAGCTTCCACAGGACCAACTGATCCCTTAAAATATACAGCTGATGATTTCATGCAAGACATGGATTCTTTGAGGGTGTACCTTAAACAGCGCAAGGTTTGGCTGGCTGGACATTCTATGGGAGGATTTCAGGTGCTAAATTATGCTGTTCAGCACAATGAAAACCTTAACGGACTCATCGTAATGAGTAGCATAATAAAATTTGATAGTGTAAGGACACAACAATATAGGAAACTGCTAACCCAAAGGAGCAATTATGAATATTACATTAAACATCCTGATGTTTATCAAAAAGCTGTAGCTGTTCAATTGGGTAAAGATACTAATCACTATTCGCTCCGCGAACAATTCAAGATTACAGGGTGCCTGTATTGCCACGATGGACGAAAAGGAAGTAAGTTTTTCTCTGATATAATGTTCAGAGATTCTGTAGACCACTTTATTGGAACATCAGGTTTTTATACTAAAAATGTTTTCAGTTCTTTGTCAAAAATCACTGTACCTACTTTAGTCATTTGTGGAGATGATGATTTCATATGCGATCACATCAGCCAGTCGGACAGGATTCATGCTCAAATTCTATCTTCACAATTAGTAATACTCAAGAATTGTGGCCATATGTTATGGGCTGAGCAGCCCAAAGCATTTAGTTATGCAATTGACAACTGGCTTATCGAGCGAAATTTATAGTTTTATTACACTGATATTTACTCCATTACTGGAAAGAAATAAGTATACAGTAATGGAGTTTTTTTAGTCCGTTTTCATCTGTTGATTCATCTAGTCATTACTCCGTGACCGTGGACCTAAATAATAACCGAGATTTTTTTCCATCTCCCCTACGCCCACCCTGCTGACTATCAAGCCCATTTGACGAAGTCTATCTAACACAGAAGGCCACTCCATCGAATTTGAGAATTCTTTATAAGCAGAAATGAAATCATTGTCTGGAGGCAATGTAGCTCTGTTGATCTGTGATTTTGCAGCAATTAATGCTTGTCTGTCGAAGGATGCAAATCGTTTCGCAATATTACTCACAAAGCCGTCGAGTTCTGTGTCAGAAATTGCCCTGGTAACCCACCCAAATCGTTCAGCTGTGTCCGCGTCATAATCATTGCTTCCAAGTATAGCTTCTATTGCCCGGTCACGTCCAATAAAGCGTGGAAGCCATTCGGATCCACCCCCCCCAGGAAGAATACCAGTACCAACTTCAGGCTGCCCAAAGAATGCTTTTTCCTTACTTGCGTATCTAAGGTCCATTGCCAAAGCCAGTTCGTTACCACCGCCTCTTGTACGACCGCGGATTGAAGCAATACTTATAAATGGTGCCCGGGATAACATTAGAATAATGTCAGTCCAGATAGGAATTGCATTAGGACTAACTGGCTGAGGAAATGAACCAACTTTAGAAAGATCAAAGTGATTGAAAAAAAAGTCATCGACTTCACTAGCAAATACAGCGACTTTTAGCTGTTCATCATTCTTCAGAATAGTAATGACCTGATGCAATTCAGAAACTGTGTCAGGTGAAATTAGATTGACTGGAGGATTATCGAAAACAATCCGTGCTATTTCTTCGTTTACACGTTCAATGTGAATAAATTTATTTTTACTCATTATGTTAATGGTTAGTTTACGAATGACTATGCTTATGACAAAAAATCGTTTTGATTCTTGAGATTTCCAAGCATCTGCGATAAAACATATCTGGAATGTTTCCTACTCTTTGGAAGGAACAATAACGTATTTTGTACATTTGACATCAGTAAAGCTTGTGGGGACTATTTGTTGTGAAAGCTCGAATGTTTGCATTTGACCGTGAAACCTAGTTGACATGTGTTTTTTATAATTTATTGTTTACGATAAATTTTTATTCCTATTAGCTTTTGGTTTAAGAAGAATTACCAAGTGTTACGCGCAATAAATAAAGATATAAAACCACTTTCGAAAAGCAAGCGATTATTTTATTTATTTTTTATGACCAGTATAAAAAAAAAGAGATCAGACTGTCCTGTTAGTATCTCACTTGATGTTTTAGGGGATAAATGGTCGCTTTTGATCATCAGGGATCTGATGTATAAAAAAAAATGTACATATGGCGATTTCTTGAAATCAGCTGAAGGAATTGCTACAAATGTGCTTGCCTCAAAATTGCAAAATCTGGAGGAGCAAAAAATAATCCTTAAAGAGCCACATCCCGACAGCAAGGCAAAAATTCAGTATACTTTAACAACTAAGGGAATTGAACTTCTACCTGCTATGATCGAGATAAGTCTATGGGCCGAAAAATACTACGAAATTTCCAAAGACTGGATAGCTGTCTTAAGTAAGGTAAAGATGGACAAGGATGGTTTTTTAACGAAAACTGCAGCGGACATACGGTCTGGCAAAGTCGAATGTTGAAAAACGGAAAATTGTGCACGGCAGTAGCGAATGTGCTTGCATTAGCATCAGTCATCATCATCCGGTAAAATAGTTTCTATTAGAATCAATGATGCGGATATTTGTGTCCCGAGAAAAGTTATCTCATCCCATTCTTTAAGAAACAAGGCGTCTCCAGCTCTGAGCTCCTCGTCTATAACAGTTATCATTTCTCCATACACTATATATATCAACAATCCATTTCCATTTTTACGCGGTGAAAGGTTGTATGGATGTCCTGGTTCCAATAGAAGTTCAGAAATCCAAAGATCCTGGTCTATCTTCAATGAACCATGTATTGTTTCTGGAGACACTATTAATATTTCTGGCCCATTTAGCGCGTGCTTTTCTGACGATTTTAAGACACTAACATGCGGCGGATTTCCTAATTCTCTCGGTTGCACCCAAATTTGAAGGTGTCTGGCATCAGAGTCAGCTGACGGATTGCCACCTGAGTGCATTATACCGTTGCCGGAACTAATTAACTGGACATCCCCTGCAAAGTAATTATCATGCGCTCCTAAGGTATCTTGATGAGATTCCACTCCTGTAATCATTATAGTTACAATTTCAACATCAGAATGCGGGTGCATCCCAAGATGGCTGCCTGCAAATAAAGTGTCATCATTAAATACATAGAGCGGACCGAACTTTCCAGGTCTTCGGGTACCCTGCTTTCCGTGATTAAAGAGCATAAAACCTGTAAAATCTGTGTTTTGCATTATGCCTCGGTCAGCAGCTAAAATTTTGAGTTTTTTCATGAGTACTTCAAATGTATCAAATGAAGATTGCGGACAAATGGTATGGTTAGATCTTTCTATGGTACGTTTCGTAGATAAAACTCTTTTGCTCGATCAATGGGCGATGAACAGTTGTTTTATTGGCATTTTTCATTTATTTTCAACTTCCATTTAGTCTATATTAAGAGCATGAACAAGCTTAAATTACTATTGATGCTATGTCCTATGGTTTTATTAGGAATATCTGTGCATGGACAGAGCATAAGACCAGAACTTGCTGTAGTTCGTGAAAAAGAGAAAGACCCCGCTGCGGTAATGAACAAAGTGAAGGAGGGAATTGAAGACACTTCACAAATCCAGCTGATCCTAAAAGCGGCCCGTATTTATTATCACAACGTCACGCCTGAGAGGCATGAATTAGATACGGTTGTAATTCTTGCAAAAAAGGCATATCTAATGAGCAGGCGTCAGAAATACGGAGAAGGCGTTGTAGAGTCTGCATTTTTGCTTTGCAAAGTTCAAACGAAACGAAATGATCCGGAAGCGGCAAGGAAATATCTGAACCTCGTTAATGGTGAGGGTAAAGCAAGACTCCTATTAATTATTGCAGAGTTTTATTGTTTCAATTTTGATTCAGAGACTAAGGAATTCAAAAAAAGCTTGCCCCTGATAATAGCAGCGCAACAAATCTGCAGATCTATAAATTCGTTCAGATGGTTAGCGGAATGTCAGGTCCTGTTGGGAAAATTCTACTTCAGTAGTGGGGATATCAAAGGTGGGCAAGCCGCATTTATGTTCGCAATTTCAACGTATGAAAAAAATAAAAAATTCGCTGAAGCGGCAGCAATATGGTCAAGATTAGGAAATACTATACCAGAAAGCGCCGCCACATTTGGCGACATTAAATTGAGTCACGAGAATGCTATAAAAGATTATCTGCTTGCAAATAATAGAGAACAGATGGCCTATTGCCTTAGAGATTTGGCTGTACTGAATGGAAATTTCCAACATCTCGATTCTTCGGAGCATCAACTGCTGAGAGTAGTCTCTACGTTGAAGTCCGTAAAAGCACCTGTAAAATTCACAACCTATAACTACCTCGCTGACTTCTATAGATTTGCGGGGAAATATGACAGGGCATTATTTTATGCTCTGGAAGCCAGGAAGGCAACAGATGTTGATCAGAATAAAATCATTAATAGTGATGGTGTTCTTGCCACAATTTACCAGCGCATAGGAAAAAAAAATTTAGCTCTCCGTTATTACCAGCACGCACATGACTATATGGAATCAATTGCGAATCCAGGCATGTTTCTTACAGCTTACTATATTGCATTGCTACAGGCAGATATGGGGCAAGCGCAGGCAAAAAAAGGATTGATATTTTTGAATACTTTCCTAAAAAAACATGTTCCAGATGATGCAGTAAACCGGCAAAGGTTTGCATATGCCTACGGAGATATTTTCAACAAACTGGGTGATTATAATAAAGCCGAATTTTACTACCGACAGATGATTGAACTAGACAAGCACGCTGAAATAGAATTGAGTAAGACAATATTTAGCGACGCAAATAGGCTACCTGGAAGTGGTTCAGCGTTTGTTATAGGACGATTTTACCTTAGTCGCAAGCGCTTCAAAGAAGCAAAAGCATTCCTCCTAAAATCTCTTATTGCCCCAGATTATGCTGATGCGGACCAACTTGCAAGTACATACCGCTTCATCTTTCAAGCTGATTCTGCTTTAAATAATTACCGATCCGCTATGAGTAATCTTCAGCGATACCATATCCTGAATGATTCAATAAATAGCGTGGCCAGGACCAAGCAGTTAGAAGAGCTAAACATTAAATATGAAACTGGTCAAAAAGAAGAGAATATTAAATTACTTGAAAACAAGCAGAAACTTCAGGAAGTAACCATTCAGCGCTCTAAAACCGTACGAAATTTTATTATTTGGGGAGCCGCAATGTTGCTTTTGGTGCTGGTAAACAAGCAGCGGAGCAACAAAAAACTTACTAGGCAGCGGGAGGAAATCAACAACAAAAATCTAGCTCTGGAAACGCTTTTATCTGAAAAAGATAGCTTTCTTAAAGAAAAAGACTGGCTTTTGAAAGAAATACATCATAGGGTTAAAAACAATTTACAGATTATCATAAGCCTCTTAAGTACCCAATCTGAGTTTCTTGAAAATAACATTGCTTTGGAAGCCATTCAGGAAAGTCAAAATAGAGTTCATTCAATTGCACTGATCCACCAGAAACTTTACAGAAGTGATAATCCAGGTTCGATCAGTATGCCAGAATATGTTTCAGATTTAATTGAGAACCTAGCCGATGGATTTGATGCGTCTAGACGCAATATTGTTTTTGAGCAGAGTATTCAACGCTTCAATGTGGATCTATCGCAGGCAGTACCTTTGGGACTAATTTTAAATGAAACCATCACTAATGCTATTAAATATGCCTTCGCTAAGGAAGGAGGAAGAATTTTAGTAAGTATCATAGCAAATGAATCCAATAGAATAAAGTTATGTGTCGAAGATAATGGATTTGGATTGCCACCAGATTTTGATATAAACTCAACCAGCTCTCTGGGAATGGAATTGATCAAAGGGTTGAGCAAGCAACTTAAGGGTGATTTTAAAATATCGGGGAGAGCTGGCGTAAAAATTAGTGTAGAGTTCGACCTTTTGAAAACCTTTGGCCTTTAATGCCAATAGGTTTCCTGAATTAGGTAATTCAGGAAACCTATTGGCACACTTATATCCTCAGGGAACTGAATTCTTCCTCAGAAAGTTCAATTTTAGATGCTTTTAAATTTTCATTCAGGTGAATAGGGCTGCTGGTACCTGGAATTAGAATGATATTTTCTGCACGTTTCAAAAGCCAGGCGAGAGCGATCTGGGCTGTGGTAGCATTGTGCCTCATAGCTATTTTATTAAGTATTTTTTCAAATCTTAAAGGACCGGACGCAAGTGGATACCACGGGATAAAAGCCAGTCCTTCTATTGTCGAATAATCAAGTACTTTTTCCCAATGCCTATCTCCTAAATTGTACATATTTTGAATGGATACAATAGGAAGAATATCTCTTGCTTCTTCGATCTGTTGAATATTTACTTCAGAAAGACCAACATTTTTAATCCTACCATCTCTAACAGCATCAACAACCGGCCCCAAGGTTATCTTGAGTGAAGTATTAGGGTCAATTCTATGCAACTGCCATAGATCTATAGTATCCACTTTTAGTCTTTTGAGACTTCCTTCAATATCACTTCTTATTTTTTCAGGTGAACCGTTTGGAAGCCATTGTCCAGGGCCGGGCCTGTCAAAACCTCCTTTTGTCGCAATAACAAGGTCTTTTGGATAGGGATATAAAGACTCTGCTATCAATGATTCTGAGAAACCGGGACCATAGGATTGTGCAGTATCAATAAAGTTAACGCCACCAGCTACAGCAGCTTTTAGTACGATTTTCGCATTATCAACATTGTCTACTTGTCCAAAAACTCCCCTGCCGGTGAGTTGCATTGATCCGTAACCCACTCTATTTACTTTTAAACTACCAAACGAGTAGCTATGATTAATCTTTTCCATATGATTGCACTGATTAGATTGATTTTTTGATGCTACAAAATTGGTATGTCTGTATCTGTTACTCTTGTAATTATCAGGTATTAAGATGTACAAATGAATTTTCTTATCTGTGGATATCGACATAGATCATCACATTTATAATTTGTGATTGATACCACGATAACTTGGAATTGTACAACATTCGTTAATTGGCTGTATTTAGATTTGAAACTAGAAACATAAATACAGAAGGATGGAGACTAAAAATTTAAGTGGCGAAAATCAATTTACTGAAATCGCCGGCAACAACATTGCTTACCGGGTTTTCGGTACAGGTGATCATATTCTCTTTTTCAATCGCTTTCGTGGAGTAATGGATACATGGGACCCCCTGTTTTTGCAAGAGCTAGCTAAAAAGCATACCGTGGTCCTATTCGATTATCCTGGTATTGGAGACTCATCTGGAGAGTTACCACTTGATATGGATGAGGTTGCTATGGTTGGAATTAGATTGCTAGATTATTTACATGTGGATAAATTCACTGTTGCTGGTTGGTCATATGGTGGGCAGGTGGCACAGGCTGCGCTTTTCCAGAATAAAGAAAGGGTGTTAAAGGCCGTATTGATTGGTACAAATCCACCGGGGAAAAACGAAGTACCTTTTGAAAACTCTTTTTTCGAAAAAGCATTAAAGCCTATAAATAATCTTGAAGACGAATACACTCTGTTTTTTGAACCCCAATCTGAAAAAAGCCGTTCTGCTGCTGGGGCCTCCCATCAGCGTATTTCACAGTATCTTGATAGAACCAAAATTCCCGCAACAGAAGAAAAGTTTAAGCGCTATTTTGCCGGCGCTGCACTATTAAAAGAAGACAAATCGAACTATAGAAGACAATATGAAACCTTAGACATTCCGGTTCTTGTCATATCTGGTGACCATGACATCAGCTTTGCTGTTGAGAACTGGTTCCCTCTATTGCGCCACTCACCTTCTTTGCAGCATATCATCTTAAATGGAGCGGGGCATGGTCCTCAGCACCAAGAGCCTGTTCTTATAGCAAACTATATTAACCTGTTTCTTGAATTAAGATAATCTAACCATCCTGTCTCGTTGGCCTGGGAACTTGTTGAAAGTCCCAGGCTTTTTTATGTAGCTCCAATTCTGAAGCAGGTTTGATTAAAGACTGCATGTATGGAACCATTCGTACCACAAAAAGATTTATCCATTCATTGAACAAGGGGCGGCGTCATTCTATTTTTGAGACATTATATCATCAAGCATAATATAAATAATCTTATAAATATGTCAATAGTAAAAGCGTGGGCACAAATGGAGCCGAAAGGAAAATTGCAATCATACACATTTGAGTTGGATGGACCATCTGCTGAAGAAGTGGAAATAGAAATTGAAAACTGTGGTTTGTGTCATACAGATTTAGCAGTTCTGGATGGCGATTTTGGGGTTCCTTATCCTATTGTAGCTGGCCATGAAATTACCGGTAAGATTGTAGCAATAGGTGATGTAGCTGCAACCAAAGGTCTAAAAATCGGTCAAACAGTCGGCATTGGCTGGAATAAAAAAAGTTGCGGACATTGTGACCCGTGTCTCGATGGTGACCCACACCTTTGCACAGCGCTTGAAACTACTGTACTTGGCAATCATGGTGGCTTTGCGTCGCGGATAAAAACACATTGGCTGTGGGTAATCCCCGTTCCTGAAGGCATTGAGTCTGCTGATGCGGGTCCACTATTCTGCGCTGGAATTACCGTCTTTTATCCATTATTGGAATATGGCTTAAAGCCCACTGACAAAGTAGCTGTATTTGGTATCGGTGGATTAGGTCATCTTGCAGTCCAATTTGCTCATGCCTGGGGAAGCGAAGTTACCGCGTTCTCTTCTAGTGAAGCGAAATATGATGAAATAAAGCATCTAGGTGCCGACTATATCTTGCCTAGTCGAGATACGTCGTCTTGGGAAACACATAGTGGTAAATTTGATCTAATCATCGTAACTCTAGCTGTGAAAATGGATTGGGATAAAATTATTGCTATGCTTGCCCCAAAGGGCCGCCTGCATTTTGTAGGCATACCTTATGAAGCTATTCCTGTTTCGGTGATCTCATTACTAATACCGCAAACAACGGTCTCAGCTTCTCCTGCAGGATCACGCATCGCATTTAATAAAATGCTTCATTTTGCGGCAAGACACAATGTAAAAGCAAAGGTCGAGCATTTTCCAATGAGCAAGATCAATCAGGCAATCGAACACCTCGAGTCGGGTAAGGCGAATTACCGTATAGTCTTAGATGCTGATTTTTAAAAACGTTTATCAACAAATTGATTCTTAAATATTAGTCCTAAAGACATGAAAAAAGTAATAATGATCACCGGAGCGGGCAAAGGCTTCGGTTTGGAAATGGCTAAAGCAGCTTTGCAAAATGGTGATGAAGTGATTGCCACTGTACGCACTGATCCTGCAAAATTATACGCCAAGCTTGGACAAAGCTCCCAACTACTAGTTGTCAACATGGATGTGACCAATGAGGAACAGATCCATTCAGCAGTCTCGAAAGCGTTGCAAAGATTTTCAAAAATTGATGTTCTAATCAATAATGCCGGTTATGGAATATTGACAGCGGTTGAAGAAGCCTCAGATGCTGAAGTAAGACAGCAATATGCAACAAATGTTTTCGGAGTATTAAATGTCATACGTGCCGTTCTTCCAGCAATGCGCAGGTTACGCTCAGGACATATTATCAATATAACCTCTCTGTTTGGGCACGATTCAGTACCTGGTTGGACAATATATGGATCTACTAAATTTGCCATGGAAGGGATATCTAAGGGTTTAGCCAAAGAACTATCTCCACTTGGCATCTATGTTACTGCACTTGCTCCAGGTCTATTCAGTACGGATTTTCTGAACAAATCTTCATATCAGGCTGGTGCTACGATAATTGATGATTATGAAACAAGCGTTGGTCCAGTTCGTCCAGTAGAAGAGCGTGACGGCAAGCAACCAGGAGATCCAGCGAAATTAGCTGATGTAACCATTCGTATTGCACACGAGGATCAACCTCCTCTGCACCTACTTGTAGGAACTGACGCTATACAATTTTACAAAAACAACGCTGCCAAGACAAAAAATGAAGTTGATAAATGGCTCGATTTATCATTAAGTACTGATCACGACCCAAAATCGTAACAACTCAATATTAAATTTTACATCTAAATCTCCTGATGGAAATAATGAAACACAAAATGCCCAGGCGCCCAATGGGAGGGCCAGAAAAACTATTTATAGTACTTGACCATTTTGCCTCAAAATCTTTCGCAATTGCCGCGGAATTGGAAGGAATTATTCCCGGAGGGAGATTAAACGAGGCTATTCAGGCAGTACAGAAGCGTCATCCCCATTTAACAGCGAGGATTCAGGTCGATCAAAATCTTACTTACTGGTTCGATTTTAGTAATGAAACTGCTATTGAAGTTGAAGAACGTCATGACTACCTTCCCAGCGAGTGGGGACGGTTTTTAGAAGATGTACTATCAATTCCCCTCGATGTATCTTTAAACCCATTATTCAGAGTATTTATATTAGGATCAGGTGAAAGAACCACACTAATCCTGGTGGCTCATCATAGTATTGGAGATGGTCAATCCTTGCTTATTATTTACCAGGATATTTTGGCTTATCTCTCCGGGGATACACTACCTACTTTGGCGCCTTCCAAATCTATAGATGAACTCCTAGGACTTGAAAATAGACTTCTTTTAGAAGACACACCCTTGGCCATCGGGCATCTCAGTAGTAGAGAATCACAAGGGGTAGCAAACCACGCAATTCGTATCGATAGTCTCCAATTAGATCACCTGGATACAAGTAAAATTATTTTGGCATCAAGGCAAAATGGGGTAACGGTAAATGGATTGCTGAATGCGGCCCTTTGTCTAGCAATTACGGAGATTAATCAAAAGAAATCCTTCGAACCACTTTCGCTGCGCTCACCCGCATCTGTGAGGAATACGTTAGACGTCAAAAATAATTTCGGATTGTATATAGTTACAAAACTAACAACTGTCGTTCCAAGCCATAGCAAAAACATTTGGAATTTGGCAAAGTGGGTGAATTCAGATTTGCAAGGAATCAATTCTTTTTCAAGCATTGTAGAAAATATTAAAAGATACAGACAGATCTTGTTGAGACCGTTTGTTTTTAATAAATTCTTGGATATGTTTCGATCGTCTCCTAAAATAGATCTGATGTTGACCAACCTTGGAAATATTGAATTGAATACCAGGCATAGTGGTATTAAAGTTAAGGCATTGTGGGGACCAATGGTTTTATCTGGAGATGGATCTGAACAAACTGTTGGAGCAATAACGATCAACGGCAATCTTCATCTAACAAATACATCTATCATGGTGTGCGATCGCTTACTGCACAGGGCGTGCGATATTATATTTGATGCAATTTGATAAATAAGAATATACAATATGGAAGTTTTTTAAAAATATCAAATGTTACTTTGTTTTCAATAACCGGATTAAGAAAAACTTAATAAGAATATGTCATTTTAAAGCATATGCTTTTCAATCTTTAAATAATATGAATTTTTCAACTTACAAGTCATACTTCAATTCTGTTCTGATTTCGGCTAAGAAAGAAAAACCTTACGACAATCCAGAATATCTAAATTATGCAACATTAAACTGGTTCCGACAAGAACGATGGTTTAAAAACGGCATTTTAGCTAGTGATCTCATCGAAATAATTTCTGGAATAACAGATCAGCACTGGATATTTATTACGGAACCTTGGTGTGGTGACGCGGCACATATACTGCCTTTCGTTGTAATGCATTGTGAGAAAAATCAACATATTAACCTGGAGATTAAAATGCGCGATGTAGAGCCTTTTCTAATAGACAATTATCTAAGTGGGCAAAGCAGGTCTATCCCAAAGCTGATAGTGAGAAATTCTTCAGGAGTGGACTTGTTTACATGGGGTTCAAGACCCCAAGCATGTCAAAACTTTTATGATGAACTAACTGAAAAAAAAGTTGACCATTGTTTTCTCGACATAGAATTGCAGAAATGGTATAATGCTGATAAGGGACAATCCTTTCAGAGAGAGCTATTTGAAAGACTTCGGATAGAGCAAACAAACATTTAGACTTTGCGAGAGTTATTCTTAGCTCTTACAAAAAAAATAAATATCAGCAACAAGGCTCCAACGAGGCAAACATTGGCGGCTGCCAGAATTAGTTGATTCTGAATGGTTAGAAAGCTGATAAGCCCATAACTAAACATCGAACTTACAATATATACACCACCACCAGTTAGTCCGCTCGCAGTTCCTGCATTTTTAGAAAACCTACCCAGACAGTAGGAATAAACGTTATTGAAGACAAATCCCGATAGCATATGCAAAAACAATGTAAATCCTATCAGTGTTAAGATGTTTGTTAAATAAAAAGAAGTGATCAACATTAAAATTGCAATTAACAGCTGAACGGTAATCCCCACTGTAACTTTTTTCACAAGATCTGTTTTAATCATCGCTTTGGATATTATCCCGCCCACCATTAACGATGCTCCCGAAAGCAATGAACTATATCCCGTAACTATAGGAGTATATCCAAATACACGTTCAATGATGAAGGGACTGGCCATTCCGTAGACTACTAAAAGAGAATAGCTAATTCCAATTAGAAGAAGCCCAAACGTAAAATCACTAGTCCGTAGCATCATCCTATAAACACCACTGATTGCACTGAGATTAAACGGCTGATAATTTGCCAATGATTCCCCACTATAAAAAAGTTCAAGCAGTAGAAATATGATGGCTAAGAATCCTAAGAAATAAAAATTTGAGGTCCATCCGAAAGAATTTTGCAGATAGCCACCGATAAATGGAGCCACTATCGGAGCTGTTGCCCATATGATAGAAAACATGCTGGTATATTGCTTTAATTTATCTCCAGTATAAATATCTACAAAATAAGCTCGTTTACCGACAATGATTAAAGATACCGTTATTCCTTGTAGGACCCTCATAACATAAATGAGTAAGATGCTGGGCGAAGTCCCAATTACAAAGCTTGCAAAAGCAAAAATGCCCAGAGCAATAAGACTGATTCGATATCTGCCAAAACTGTCTAAAATAGCCCCAATAAATAGTTGGCTAACTCCGCAGCTTATCATAAAAACAATTAGTGACAACTGGATAGCGCTACTTGGAACTTGGAAGTAGTTAGTCATTGCCGGAAGCGAAGGAAGATAGATGTCCGTGGCCAGACCGCCTAACGGGATAAGCGCTAGTGCTAGGTAAGTACTTGCTCCCTGATGGTTTTCTTTAATTATTCTCACAGATTATATGTTTTACTACTATAAACCATTGTTAGAGGTATCTATTAAAGCTGAGGTCCTAAATGGTTACTACAACTTTACCTACGGTTCTACCGGTTTCTACTGCAAGGTGCGCATCGCCCATTTGCTCAAAAGCAAATGCTTTGGAGATGAAAGGTTTTAATTTTCCCCTGGATAAAAGCTCGGCTATTACTTTCATGTCCTCTCCACTAGATTCTACCAGTACAAATTTTATATTAATACCAAGTGTTGCAGCAAGACTTTTGGCATATTCACTCGGTGCTGCAGCTATACTAATGAGAGATCCGCCTTTTTTTACCAATGGCAATAAGCGTTCAATATTATCTCCGCCAACCGCATCAAAAGCAAAATCGACATGACCTACTTTTGTTTCCAATGCATCACCCGTATAGTCAACATGTTCATCAACTCCGAGCCCGAGGACAAATCCACGGTTTTTCTCCGAGCTTGTTCCTATAACATATGCATCCAGATATTTTGCTAGCTGTGCTGCGAAATGACCTACTCCCCCTGAAGCTGCGCTAATTAATACTTTTTGAAATCTTTGAATTTTTGCTTTTTTTACTAACACTTGATATGCTGTAAGTGCAGCTAACGTGGAAGCTGCTGCCTCTTCAAAACTTATGTTAAGTGGCTTTATAGCTAATTGGGATGCCGGTGCGGCAACGTATTCCGCAAAGGTTCTACCATTTCCAGGGAAGTTTACCATACCAAATACCTCATCGCCCACCTTGAAGGGGGATGCACCAGCTCCAACCATTTCTACCACACCTGCTACGTCCCACCCCAAGACTATCGGGTTCAGATCCTTCAATCGTGAATAAAGGCCATGACCTTGTCTGGTCTTAACATCAACAGGATTGATACTCATAGCCTTAACTTTAATCAACAACTCATCGGCACTAATTTCCGGAATATTCAATAGCTGAAATTCTGAATGAGAAGTATTACCTGGTTTATTTAATATAAATGCTTTCATTGCAAAGTTATTTGAATCAAAAATAAAGCATTCCAAAACAAACAAGTTGTACATATCAGCTAAAAATTAGTACATAATTACAAACAGCAATTGATCACTACAAAACAATTATTTACAGCATCGAAAAAATCATCCGTACTACAAATAGACTTTACGTACATTGACTTCTAGTGTATCTGCTGATAATTTTGTTTTCTATGAACACTACATTTAATGTACCGGTTAGAGACGAGGTTTCACCGGCAAATCAGGCGATTTTTGATGCCATTAAAAAATCTATGGGTTTTGTACCTAATTTATATGCAAGTTTTGCGCATTCAGAAAATGCACTTGGAACTTTCATTGCTGCACAAAGTGGAAAATCATCCCTTAGCGCTAAAGAGAAAGAAGTTATCAATTTAGTTGTTAGCCAAGTGAATGACTGTGAATATTGCCTGAGTGCACATACGGCAATAGCAAAAATGAACGGATTTACGGATGAGCAGATTCTCGAGATTAGAAGAGGTTCGATTTCTTTTGATGAGAAACTTGATGCACTTGTCCGCTTCGCCAAAAGCCTTACAGAAAACAAAGGACAGGTACCTGGGGCAGCAATTGACAATTTAATTGCGAAAGGGTATACAAAGGCAAGTGTTATTGATTCCATTATGCTTGCTGGTGTTAGAACTATAACAAATTATGTCTATGCAGTGACGCATCCACCTGTGGATTTCCCTGCAGTTCCGGCTTTGCAATAATCTTGCATTCGAGGAAGAAATAGCTAACCTAATTAAAATACATAAAAATCATTAGTAATATGTTTAAGTCAATTATTGTATTTAGTGCCAGAGCAGGTGACTTTGGTCTACATTTTATTCGCTTTGCATGCGCTTTAGTCCTGATCTGGATAGGCGGATTGAAATTTGTCAATTATGAGGCCGATGGTATCGTTCCATTTGTCGCAACCAGTCCCTTTCTATCTTTTTTTTATAAGATGCCCAAAGATTATAAGCCCCACAGCAATAAGGAAGGTGAACTAGTTCCTGAAAACCGACAATGGCATACTGAAAATGGGACTTACACTTTTTCTAAAAGCCTTGGAGTTCTTCTTATTGTAATTGGCCTACTGTTATTAATGGGATACTGGAATCATCATGCAGGTTTCATAGGCAGTATACTTTTAATATTAATGAGTATTGGAACACTATCATTTTTGGTAACTACTCCAGAATGTTGGGTTCCCAATCTTGGTGACGGTTCATATGGATTTCCTTTGCTTTCAGCACGAGGCAGACTCGTCGTGAAGGATGTTATAATGTTAGGTGCAGCAATAGTTTTACTGTCAGAAGCAGCAAAAGGTATTGTGAAAGCCAGCAATTGATTTTGCGTTTATATGTGCTATTTCTTCTGAGTTTTGTGCCAAAATCCTGTTGTGACGCACCATAATTTTGAATTATAAATCAAAAAAAAAAATCATGTCAAAAACAATTTTTATAACAGGTGCTTCAAGGGGTTTTGGTAAAATCTGGGTAGAATCATTTTTAAAACGCGGGGATAAAGTAGCTGCAACATCCAGAGACATTAATAGTCTACTGTCATTAAGTAATGAATATCCTCATACCTTTCTCCCTCTACAATTGGATATAACAGATAAAGCTGAAGTCATCAAGGTGGTTAACAAAGCAAAAACACATTTTGGAGGTTTGGATGTGGTGATTAATAACGCAGGTTATGGCCTATTTGGAACAGTTGAAGAGGTCAGCGAGCAGGATGCCAAAGATGTTATTAACGCCAACATTCTTGGAACATTATGGGTGACACAGGCGGCATTACCAATTTTTCGAGCACAAAAAAGTGGCCATATCATACAACTTTCCAGCGTATTAGGACTTTGGACATTACCAACACTTGGGATTTATAGTGCGACAAAGTTTGCAGTCGAGGGATTTAGTGATGCATTAGCACAAGAGGTGGCAGGACTTGGCATAAAGGTTACATTAGTTGAGCCTAATGGCTACACTACAGATTTCGGAGGAGCGTCAGCTGTTGGAAGTGATTCGATTGCAGACTATGACTCTCTGAAAGCTTCGTTAGAAGGCATAGAGGGCTTAACTGCGGACGATTATGGAGATCCTGAGGCAACTGTTGATGCCATCCATAAACTGGTGGATAGCGAAAACCCGCCCTTACGTTTCTTTCTGGGAAAAGTGGGCTTGCCCAAAACCAAGAGGGTTTATAATGAAAGAATGGAAGAATGGAACTCCTGGAATGATGTAGCCGTTGCCGCCCATAGGATTTTATAATGCTCAGTCGTATTTAAATTTTACATCGATACCAAGCAATTTTTCGTCTTAACATTATATATTTATCTCAGGTTACCATTCCTTAATATTCAAAATCATATGAAACATTATAAAAGCTTAACTGCCCTGCACCGGGACAATGGGTTCACTCCTCCTGAAAATCCATTGATAAGTCTTTATCGATGCAATAAAACGTGTAGCATTGGAGATAGGGAATTTACGAGTGATTTCTACATGATTGGGCTCAAAAAGTTAAAGTCAGGTGTAATCAAATATGGGCGAACAAAATATGATCATGAAAATGGATCAATGATGTTCGTTAAACCCAGACAGGTAGTTGAACTTCGAGATCTTCATTTCGAGGAAGATGGCTTCATTATTTTTATGCACGAGGATTTTCTAAACGGCAATCCTCTTCACTCTGAGATCAAGAATTATGGTTATTTTGAGTATGAAATCAATGAGGCACTTCATCTCTCACCTAAAGAAGAGAATACGATGTGGAACTTTTATCGAAATCTGGAAGGTGAATACAATAACAATCTGGATGAATTCACCCGGGAGTTGATGCTAACTATAATTAGTTCGATGCTGAAATATGCCCAACGTTTCTATAAAAGGCAGTTTATAAATCGCGCCGACTTTTCTGGCAATACAATATCAAAATTTAATGGTTTTTTGGAAAAGTATGTCGAAAATGGGAAGTATAATGCAGGTGGTTTACCTACGGTAAATCATCTTGCTGAGGAAATGAACATTTCTCCAAGATACCTGAGTGATTTGCTTAAACAGGAAACTGGAAAGACCGCAATGGAATTAATTCATATTTTCCTGATTTCTGAAGCAAAAAATCTACTGGTGGGTTCTAAACATAATATAGCGGAGGTTGCCTACCAATTGGGCTTCGAAAACATCTCCTACTTCTCTCGTCTATTCAAACAGGAAGTTGGTGTAAGTCCGATGGGCTATAAAAAACAAGCGATGAATTAGATCCTACTTCTAAAGCAAAATAGGAAACGTGCAAATTGCAGTTCCCTATTTTGCTTTATTATCTAACTTCAATTCCTATTTAGACATATGCTCTGCTATATCGTTTGTAGCAATCCCCAAATTTTTCATCACGCTCATGCCTAAGTTAAAATCAGCTCTGAAAAGGTGACACAGCTGTCTGTTGATGATTTCTGCCTTCCCGGGTCCGTCAATAGATCTCATCGAATCGGCAAAGTTCTCAGCAATCAATATTTTTGTATCTTCGCTTAGGACATCCCGATAAAAAATACCTGGCTGGGTATAATGATCGTCCTCACCCTCTCCATTTCTGTCGAACCAGTCAGCAATATTAGATTCAAGAATTTCAGCAGGACGCCTGTACGTTTGATCCGGTGCAATCTGATCGAAACTATTTGGAAAATAATTTGGAGATTTCCCCCCATTCCCATCTATTCGCATTTGCCCATCTCTTTGGTAGTTGTTGACCATAAAAGGACAACGGTTTACAGGTATCTGCTCATAGTTTACACCAAGTCTATATCGTTGCGCATCTGGATAGGATAAAATTCTTCCCTGAAGCATTTTATCCGGTGAAAACCCTATGCCATTCACAATTCTGGCCGGGGCAAACGCTGCCTGCTCTACTTCTGCAAAATAATTACTGGGATTAAGATTTAGTTCGAGAGTGCCTACATCTATAAGTGGGAATTCACCTTGACTCCATACCTTGGTCAGATCAAAAGGATTAAAATGATGGTTTTGTGCCTGTTGGACCGACATAACCTGAATCTTCAGATCCCATTTGGGGAATTCCCCCGTATCGATGGCCATTAACAAATCTCTTTGTGCGAAATCTGGGTCTTCGCCTCTCATATTCTTAGCCTCAACGGCTGAAAAGTTTTTGATGCCTTGCTGCGATTTAAAATGGAATTTAACATACACAATTTCATTCTCTTCATTGATCAAACTGTATGTATGGCTGCCGAAGCCGTGCATATGGCGGAAACCGTACGGCGTTCCCCTATCACTCATCAAAAACATTACCTGATGCAAGCTTTCAGGATTCAGCGACCAGAAGTCCCACAGCATAGAAGCGCTTTTACAGTTTGTATATGGATCTCTTTTCTGTGTATGAATGAAGTCCGGAAATTTCTTGGGATCTTTAATAAAAAAGACCGGAGTATTATTTCCCACAAGATCCCAGTTTCCATCTTCGGTATAGAATTTGACAGCAAAACCACGTGGGTCACGCTCGGTATCGGCGGATCCTTTTTCGCCACCAACAGTAGAAAATCTGAGTAAGACCTTTGTTTGTTTGCCAATAGTATCGAAGACTTTAGCTTTGGTATATTTTGTGATATCGTGCTTTACCGTAAACGTCCCGTATGCTGCCGATCCTTTTGCATGCACTACCCTTTCAGGAATTCTTTCTCTATGAAAATGCGCCAATTTCTCATGAAGTACAAAGTCCTGCAACAGTAATGGACCTCGGGCACCGACACTCTGCGTGTCTTCGTGATTTACGTAAGGAATTCCGGAAGCGGTGGTTAACTTTTCCATATATTATTCGTTTTCTGTGATTGAACAAAATTACTTCGGTAAAAAAATTCTTTCAATGTATCCATTGTGGAATTTAATGTATCGTTAGAATTTGTTCTAGGATTACTCTTAATTCATACTAGAAATTATCTTTTTCATACAGTAATCGCCTATCAGCGTAAAATACCTTTGTATAACACAAGGTTTCTAAAGCTATGCAAACAGGCAGTCAGACTATAACTCCGAAAAATCACAATTCCATGTGGATTTTGCCGGAACATCATCATAATATCAATGAAGATGGAAATGCCGCTGTGGATCGCCATACACTTTGCAACATTCTAAACTTAGCAAACATAGGAATATGGCAACTGGATATGACAACAGGGATAATATCAGGGTGCAGCAGGTTTAAATCTGTATTCGGGACTGATGAAGATTCACTAAATTATATATCACTACTAAGATTAATTGATACAACTTTCCATAGGAGACTAATAGGTGACATGAAAAATGCTTTGCTAAGTGGGTCGGTGTCTACAGAGTTACCAATTAACGACAGAATGGGGCAAAGCCCAAAATGGGTAAAGGTTTCCGGCAAAATCCAGTTAAGAATCGACGGAAAAGAGAAGATTCTGATTGGAATTGTTAAAGATATCACTGAAGAAAAAAACAGAGAGCAAGCGAGAATAGATATGATCGCTATAATCAATCATGAACTACGGTCGCCATTAACATCAATGAGATTATACATCCAACGTGCAGCAGCATTAGCGGCCAAAATGGATGGAAAAAATATCATGCGTGAACTTCTTGAAAAAGCAGATGCCCAAATAACTTCGATGCAAATCCTAACGGAGAATTATCTTGATTTCTCAGTGATTGAAAATGGTAAAATCAGGTTAGAAGTGGAAGACCTTGATTTAGTACCCTTCCTCAACTATGTCATTTCAGGATATAGAGATCGAAACCCAGAATACCATTTTAATTTAAGAACTCCAGCTGAGCTTATCGTACGTGCTGATAAGGGAAAGATAGCACAAGTATTTATCAATTTATTAGATAATGCAATTAAATACTCCCTACCAGGCACAACGATAAGCGTCATTGGCCTAAAACAGTCAGGACATATCATGATCGCAGTGAAGGATGAGGGAAAGGGCATTGAAACACCCGACCTTATTAAACTTTTTGACCGCTTCTTTAGAACTGAGGAGTCCCGTGTAGGGAACGCTGGCGGTTATGGGATAGGACTTTATCTAGTTAAGCGTATTATCTATGCCCATAAAGGTCAACTCGCCGTCACAAGCTGCCCAATGATAGGATCTGAATTTCATTTCACATTGCCCTGTGGTAACATTCAACTATCTGAATGATATATATAGAGGCTGATTACGACATTTGAAACCTTTTAAGACAACATTATGACGCAAGTAGACATTAACACACTACGGACTTTTCCGGCTCTCCAGGATGTACCGGATTATCAGCTAAACTGGCTTCTTTCAACAAGCACACACTATATGATTGAAGAAGGAAGCATGTTAGCAACACCTGATAATCTTTTTACTGGAGTGCACTTCATCTTAAGCGGGAGTTGTCATGTATATACAATTCAAAGTGGAAATCAGCGGGAAATTGGAATCGTTGATGCGAAGGAGATTACGGGGTATTTACCATATTCTAGAGGACGTTATTCTTCCGTCTATATGTCTGCAGTCGGCAATGTACAGGTAATGACGTTACCTTACGACAGTGTAAGGGATATGATAAAAAAACATTTTGAACTAACACAAGCCCTGGTACACGTAATGTGCAATAGGATAAAGTATGTTACAGCGCTTCAATTGCAAAACGAGAAAATGATGGCCTTGGGTAAGCTATCCGCCGGCATGACTCATGAGCTCAACAATCCAGCATCGGCTAACATCCGGGATTCTTCTTACCTAATTAAGGCTCTTCAAGATTTTCCCGAGAAGATATCGAATCTTTTGAAGATAGAACTTAATGTTGATCAGCGCAATTCAGCATTTGAGTTCCTTAAAAATGCGTTGATGGGTGAAAACGGATTTACAATCAGCCTGAAACAAAGAAGCGACTTGGAAGGTAGCCTTCTGACTTGGCTTGAGGAGAGAAATATTGAAAATGCTGATACACTTTCCGAAACCTTAGTTGACTTCGGTATTGAGATTGAACTTCTGGAAAAACTGAGCAAAGAGATCCCAGACACAAACTTTTCTGAATTGCTTAACTGGATGCCCGGAACATTGGAAATGGTAAGATCGGCGGAAAACATACAGGAGTCTTCAAGACGAATTTCCCAGCTTGTCAATTCAGTCAAAACATATACACATATGGATCGCGGTGCCGACAGACAGTTTATAGATATCCATCTGGGAATAAGAAATACGGTTGTAATGTTAGGCCATAAGATAAAAGCAGGAAATATATTGGTAAACATGAATTTTGATGAGGAGCTGCCTAAGATCAAAGCTTTGGTTGGTGAACTCAATCAGGTATGGACAAATATTATTGACAATGCGTTAGATGCCATGCGCGAAAACTCATCCGGCATTTTAACAATAAACACGCAAAAGGAAAAAGAGTATCTTAAAATCTCCATTATCGACGATGGCCCAGGAATTCCTGAAAACATTATACCATTTATCTTTGATCCCTTTTTCACTACAAAAGCTGTGGGCCAGGGAACGGGAATTGGACTTGATTTGGTCAGAGGAATTATCAATCAGCATCAGGGAAATATCAAAGTATACTCCAGACCACTATGGACCGAATTTGTAGTCTGTATTCCAATAAACTTAAGATAGTAAAAATATTATGGAAAAACCGGTAATTTTTTCGATTGATGACGATCATCAAGTTTTAAGAGCCCTAAGTAGGGATCTGAAGACCAGGTATGGAATAACTTATAAAATCATTCAAACTACATCTGCACTGGAGGCTATTGAACGCCTGATTGTGCTGAAAAACAGCTCGATTGAGGTAGGTATCTTCATTTGCGATCAACGCATGCCAGAAATGGATGGAGTATCATTTCTAACGAAAGCTTTAGAAATCTTTCCACGGGCAAAAAGAGTACTGTTGACGGCGTATGCAGATACTGAAGCGGCAATAAGAGCGATTAATGATATACATTTGGATTATTATCTTTTAAAACCCTGGGACCCAGCTGAAGAGAAGCTTTTCCCGGTAGTTGACGATCTTCTTGATGATTGGTTTCGTGAATATAACCCCAATTTCAAAGGAATTCGTGTAGTTGGTTACCAGTATTCACCAAAATCGCATACAATCAAAGATTATTTAGGAAGTAACTTGATTCCATTTAAATGGGTTGGCATGGAGAATAACCCTGAGGCAAAGGAGCTTCTCTCAATCAATGGAATTAGCGAAAGTGAGTTACCTATGGTTTTGTTTGAAGATGGTAGCTTTTATTCCAGTCCTAGCATTGAGATGATTGCAAGAAAGATGGGAACCCTCCCCAATTCTTTAAATGACATCTACGATGTTGTGATAATAGGGGCAGGCCCGGCTGGGCTCGCAGCGGCAGTATATGGGGCTTCCGAAGGTCTCAAAACGTTGCTTATTGAAAGAAAGGCACCAGGTGGTCAGGCTGGAACTAGTTCAAGAATCGAAAACTACCTCGGTTTCCCATCGGGCTTAAGCGGAGCGGATTTAACGAGAAGAGCCATTACACAAGCCAGCAGGTTGGGAGCTGAATTCATTACGCCTTGCACTGTTACCCAAATCATCCAAGAGAACGGCTACAAAATTGTTATACTCGAGACCGGTGAAAAGATCGTGACCAGGTCAATAATCGTTACCACTGGTGTCGATTACCGTAGGCTGGAAATTCCTGGAATTAAAATACTTACTGGTGCCGGAGTTTATTATGGCGCTTCGGTTACAGAAGCGTCCGCATGCAGAGGTAAAAAAGTTTATATTCTTGGGGGCGGCAATTCGGCAGGTCAGTCTGCTGTCTATCTAAGCAACTTTGGTAGTGATGTTTATTTGGTAATTAGAAGATCAAATCTATCAGGAACAATGTCTGCATATCTTATTGACCAGATCAAAAACATTTCCAACATCCATCTTGTAAATGATACGGAAATTACAGCTGTCCATGGGGATAATAAATTAGAAAGCGTAACATTAAAAAGTCTTTTAAATGGCAAAACACAAATCCATAAGGCTTCAGCATTGTATATTTTTATTGGGGCAAGGCCATTCACCGATTGGATTGCTAACCAGGTCCATTGCAATGATAAAGGATATATTGAAACTGGAAGAGACCTTAGACTTAGTAGCGAGTTCGATAACTTCTGGAAGGAGAAAAGAGACCCATTTCTTTTAGAAACAAGTATGAGTGGAATATTCGCAGCAGGTGATGTCCGAGCTGGTTCTATGGCACGGGTGGCCTCTGCTGTTGGAGAAGGTTCAATGGCAATAAGTTTTGTACACAGATATTTAAAAGAAGGGTGATCTGACAAAGAACGACAGAAAGTGAAATCCTCATAGCAAATGCGATATTTCGCATCTAACCAAATAGAAAAACAACACAAATAACTGAAATATAGCAACTTAAAATACTGGCACTAGAGTTGTCTCTAACGTAGGATTAACTACTTATACCTATGAATGCTATCCGCGTGCTATCTTACTACCTATCAATCCCCGCTTAAGATGATATTAACATTGAAAAATGCTATTACCATATATCCAGCCGGGTGTCTGTTAATTATAATTGCATGCCTGTTGCTGGGCTTAATTGGCTATCGTTACCGCAACGAGGTTAGAAAACGAATAAGTATAGAAAAAATTTTCAGTGCGACGGAATTTAATCTCAAAAATCTGCTAGAGGAAAAAGAGTGGTTACTGAGGGAAGTAAACCATAGGGTAAAAAATAACCTTCAGGTCATGATTAGCCTACTTAATAGCCAGGAATTCTTTTTAAAAAACAGTGAAGCGCTAGATGCAATTAAGAATAGTCAGCGTCGCCTTCATGCAATTTCACTTGCATACCAAAAAGTTTACGAACCAATTAATCCGGCTGTCATCGATATGAATACCTATATTACCGAATTAGTAGATTACCTACAGGACGAATACCAGAAAAATAGTGATATAGAATGTTCACTCTATATTGATAAAACATCCCTCCCTATCAGCTCTGCTGTTCCTATTGGACTTATCATCAATGAGGCATTAAGTAATTCATTTCAATACGCTTTTCCGGCGACTCTTGCTGGAAAGATAGAAATTAAGTTTATTTGCAAAAAAGAAGATGGAAGTTTTCTGCTTTCGGTATCTGATAATGGCATAGGATTCTCAGAACCTTTTGAGACAGTAGAAATTAAATCACTTGGTACAAATCTCATGATTGGTCTCAGCAAACAACTCCGTGGCAAGTTTCAACTAAAAAATCATGATGGAGTTTCAGTATCAGTGGAATTTAGTAACTTAATATCAGAAAACCCTTATCTCGCTTAGTACCGAATTTTATCTAAATATGAAGGAAAATATTCTTATTGTAGAGGACGAATTTATTGTCGCAACTGATCTCCGTTTTAAATTGATTAAAGCGGGATATACAGTTTGTGGTATTGCTGCTACTGTCGATGAAGCAAAAGAACTAATTGAAGAAAAGAAACCAACTTGGGTTCTTCTCGACATATTTCTTCAAGACGAATCTTATGGCACCGATCTTGGCGCATTTCTTACAGAAAGAAATATAGGGTTTATTTATGTTTCAGCTAATACAAATCAGAGTGTCCTTGAAAAGGCTAAAGCTACACAACCATACGGTTTTTTGGTTAAGCCATTTCGCATGCGTGATCTTCTGATTATGCTTGATATTGCAAGCAAAAAACATCAAAATAACATTCAGCTTAATGTACAACGAGAGTTGGTATGGAGACAACAACTTAAAAACATTTCGGAATCACCGATTGCGGTTGATGCCAAATTACTTCGTATTCCAGGTGCTTTCCAATCGTTCATTCCATTTGATTACATGAAGATTGAACTTTTGAATAAGAAAGATAGCGGAATTACTCAGTTTAGCTTTATCAGGGTAGGTTTTGATGAATATCAGATTTTAAAGAATACTGAATTACAACTAGCGATGGGTTTAAGCGCCAACGATATTGCAAAATTCCGACCCACAGTCCCTGCGCATATTCATGATGGCATCCTGAACAGAATGGATTATAAAAAATCCCTTCTCAATGACCTTTGGGAAAAACAATTGAGCAATTTCTACTCGCTGCAATCAAAGCTAATCAAGAATTTTTGGGTGGGAACGCCGGACAGAATTTCACTCTCTTTTTATAGCAGGAATGAAGTAGCTTATTCTGATGACCAGCTCCTCCTACTCCGAAAAACTGACAAAGAAATAATTGAATTACTCGCTCAATTAAAAGGACCTGGCACGCACGTCGCTGGCAGAGTTAGCACCAAACTTTCTGAAAAACGGGTTGAAACAGAAATTATTGAAAACAAAAAGTTTGATGGCATACTTGGAAAAAGTCCTTCCCTTTTGCACGTGCTGGACCGTATAAATATGGTTGCAACAAGCGCCACATCCGTACTTATAACCGGTGAAAGCGGAACGGGAAAAGAAAGAATTGCTAAATGTATACACAATCTTTCACCGCGAAATTCTAAACCCCTTGTTATTGTAAACTGCGCAGCACTTCCTTACGAATTAATTGAATCAGAATTATTTGGACATGAGAAAGGTTCATTCACTGGTGCCATAGATAAAAGAATTGGTAAATTTGAAGCTGCAGATGGCGGTACGATCTTTCTTGATGAAATTGGTGAATTACCCATTGAGGCACAGGTCAAATTATTACGTGTCACTCAAGAAATGGAGTTTGAACGTGTAGGAAGCAGCAAAACAACAAAAGTGAATGTCAGAATCATTGCAGCGACTAATAAAAATCTTGAGAGGGAAGTATCGCAAGGACGCTTTCGGCTTGATCTTTATTATAGGCTTAATGTTTTTCCAATCGAATTACCCCCGCTGAGGGAACGTCAAGAAGACATCAATTTGTTGGCACAAAGTTTTATTACAAGGTATGCCGAAAAGACCGGTAAATCTGTGAAAGGAATGAGTGCGGAAGTGCTAAAATCCCTCTATCTTTATAGCTGGCCTGGAAACATACGTGAACTTGAGCATGTAATTGAACGCGCCGTTTTGACGACTCAAGGAGAGATAATCAATGAGATGAAGCTTACAAGCAATATTCTGCACGTTCAGAATAGAATTTCAGATACCAAACAAAAGACTTTCGAAGAAAATGAGGCAGATCACATTATCAATATCCTTAGAAGCTGTCAGGGTAAAGTTGGAGGTCCTGGCGGAGCTGCCGAAATACTCGGTTTACCCGTTAGTACGTTACATTCGAAAATAAAAAAATTAGGGATAAAAAAAGAATTTGAATCAGGAGCTTACTAAGCGATCGTTATCTGGAGAAAGTTTTCTTTATCCCAAGACGTTTTATTTTTGCATTCAATGTTGTCGATGGAACACCCAAGAGTTCTGCTGCTCCCCCAGCTCCACTAATTTTACCATTACAATGTTTAAGAGTTCTTATAATAAGATCTCGTTCATTATCATCAATTGTTTTAAGAATGAGTGGGTCTTCTGGGTAGTTATGATTGTCATTGGTATTAGTAATGACGCCTATACCAGGCAAATGAACAACTTTAATTGTATTTCCATCGGTCATGATAACACTTCTCTCGATTTGGTGCTCAAGCTCCCTTACATTACCTGGCCAATTATAGTTCAGCAAATCTTGCATCGCCCGCTGGCTTATACTCTCTATTTGCTTTCCTGATTTTTTCGCAAACCGACTGACAAAGTGTGAAGCAAGTATTGGAATATCAGCCCTCCGATCTTTTAAGGATGGCAATACTATTGGAAAAGTACTTAACCGGAAATAAAGGTCACTCCGGAACTTTCCTGAAGCTATTTCCTGTTCGAGATTTCTGTTTGTTGCTGCTATAATTCGCACATCCACCTTGATTGTCGCTTTTCCACCCACACGTTCAATCTCCCTTTCCTGTAAAGCTCGCAACAGTTTAACCTGGAGTTCAAGTGGCATTTCACCAATCTCATCTAGAAATAACGATCCGCCGTTAGCAAGCTCAAACTTGCCAATCCGCCGCTCAGTTGCCCCTGTAAAACTACCACGTTCATGCCCAAATAGTTCACTCTCAATAAGGTGGGCAGGCAAAGCAGCACAATTTACTTTTACCAGCAATTTGTTCTTCCTTGGCGAATTATTATGAATAGCTCTGGCTATAAGTTCCTTCCCAGTTCCAGTTTCACCGAGTATCAAAACTGTACTATCTGCAGGAGCTACCTGAGACACCATATGAAAAACATTTTTTATTTCCTTACTCTCACCAACAACTTCAGCGTAATGATGGGAGGTTTCCAATTCCTGCTTTAAATACACTTTCTCCTCTTCTAGACGTTCCTTATACATATTAATCTGCGATAACTGCTGCAATACTCGCTCACTAGCAATCAAGTTAGAAACCGCAATCGTAAGTTGTGTACAGAGCCCCCTGAATAATGGTTGGTCTGCCCTATGGGCATCGAATTCCCTAACGAATAAAACTCCGACTATAATTCGTCCACGCAGCAATGGCACTCCAGTGATACTTTCGCAATTCTGACTACATAGAAATTTTATATATGGCGGAATTTCAGGCAGTTTCATCAGTTCATTAATTTTGAAACTAAGTTGATCTTTGGACTCTATGATTGGACCAAAAATAGGATCATCAAGTTGGAGTTCTTGCGTAACCAACTGATGAAAGTTGTTTATATTGGCGCCAGGTGCGGATTCATCCCAAAAATAACATACCTGAGACTTTTTGTCGTCAGAAAACCAATGGAGACTTATGTCATTTATAAAACAGAGGTTGCGCAGGTATTGGCTAAATATTTTTCTAAGTTGAAACCTATTCTGAACCCCCGCAATAGCTTCTGTAAATTCCAGAAGTGAGGTTTTTTCCTTTTCTCTTTTATCAATGAGATCATTAAAGGAAATATTTGCGATCGTAGTCGCCATAATATTTGCAACTTCATGCAGGAATTCAGGATATTGTTGACCGCACTCTGGCCTATCAATATACCAAAGCATCCAAAAACCGATAAGTTCGCCACGTACAACGAGTTTCACGAACATAACATACTTCATCCCACTTTCATAATTTTGCCGTAGATATTCCGGCAAGATTTGGGATTCAGAATAAGTTTCGAGATTAACCAAAAATGGTTCATCCGACGTAAACTCTATATCCCCAATGAGATCATTAACAGGAATAGGGCCTGTACCCTTTCCAAAGCTTGCATTAATTTGCGTTTTGACTTCATTATTAAGTATCCAAGGATATAATTTGTCCCGATCATCATTGAAGAGTACAATTATATTGTGATCGAAATTCAGAATATTTTTCATATTCTGGTCTACGATACTAATAAGATCCGTTGGATTTCTGGCTAAGGAAATATTCGTACTGAAAGAAAGCAACATACCTTTTTGCATCTCATTGTGCGATAATCGCTCATTAGCGATAATATTTGCTACAGAATTTGAGAGCTGGTCATTGACTCCCTGCAAAAGGCGAAAAAGCTTTGTATCAATTTGATTGAATTCCCTGTATAACATAATCCATATACCGAGTAGTTTCTGACGATGAGTGAAACGGGCCATTACTGCGTATGGATATTCATACTTATCTGAAAGTCCATTTAACAGTATTCTTCGCTCAGTCTTCAAATCAAGGATCAGCGGGGAAGAATTATCTAATAAATGTAAATGTAGATCTGGATCAAGAGGTATGTTAAAAATAATATTTTCGGAGGTTGAGCCAATCTCAATAGCCATTGATTCAGCATTAGGAGATAATACTTTAAATGATGTTTGATCCTCCTCTAACATACCAATGAAACACTTGTCAAATGAAAATACATGTTTAAACTTGGTTGATACCAAATCCATTAGCTGTGTGAAATTTCTGATTCTGGCGGTTGTATTGCTTAAAGAGATCAGCAGTTCGTTTTCCTTTTCCCTATTTATGATTTCGAGATTGGCCTTGATGTTATAAATCGCGGTAGAAAATTGATTTGCAATAGCCTTAATTAAACCGAATTGCTCTTCAGACACTATTCCCGCCTGATCATAAAAAAAGAAACAATATCCAAATATAGTAACGCCATCAAAAAGTTTTACAATTGCAATCTCCTTTATACCACTTTGGAAATTGATATGAACAGCGTCAGGAAGCTGAGCGAATTTTGCTGCCTTTTCCTTATTTAGAATGATGGGATAAGGTGACTCATTAATGAATTCAATGAAGTCCTCACAGTCTTCTCGCTCTTGACGGAATACCTTTGAATAGGCAGGATGCTTCTTAGCTGGGGAATCCGGATCTGATAGAAATGAAATAACAGTATGATCTGGTACCTTTACACCCAGAGCAAAATGACTAAATCCCAGGACAGGTTTTAAACGGTTTTTGATCACCCCAGTCAAATTCTCCTTATCCCTAACTGCAGCGATGTCTTCGCTCAGTAACAGGAGTAATTCTTTTTCCCGATCTCGGCGACGTAGATCTTCATTGAGAAGCAAATCTGAAATTGCATTCGAGATTTGGTAAGAAACCGCTTTGAAAATGTTATGATCATAATCGGAAAAATGCATATCCTCACCAAGAAACATCGCCAAGATCCCAATTCTCCTATTATCATTTCGCAAATTGATAGTGACGACTGACCTCGCGCCAAATTCATATTCAGAGCGCAAGAAGCCAAAATCTCCGTGCATTTCCATAAGTTGTTGCAGCTCGCTAACTGTTATCTCAGCTGTAGTGAAGATCGACGCATATTCAAAAAGAACTTCAGAACGCCTAACATCTTCCAGATGAACAAATCGTGATTTTAACTCCGCTGATTTTGACAAATATATAAATGGCTCTTCCTCGCCACTAAACCTGTCAACATAAATAGAGAGGCTTTGAAAACTTAAAAGTGTTGGTAGATATTGATCCAGGGTGCTTATAAGTTCCCTTTTATTCCGAGTGGCAGTAAGTTCAAAACTCATTGCCATCAATTTGTCTCTCTCCTCTTCTCTTTTCCTCAGAAAATCATTGATTCTGATGTTTGCAACCGCGATAGAAATAGGAGCGGAAGCAGTTTTAATAAGTTTTAGGTAGTTAGATAGAATGGGCTGATTGTTCGTGAAGGCGATAGTCCATATACCCTGCAACTTAGAGTCTACTCTTAGAGCAAGCATAACCACCTTTTTTATCCCAGAATCATAGTTAATTTGCAAATGTAATGGAAGCTTGCTTTTTTTCGCAAGTTTTGACAAATCAAAAACCAAAGGCTCGCTGGCTAATAATACTTTATCGTAGGTGCCGTCTGAGATGGGAAATTTTGCTGTTTTAACAGTCTCATAAAGTGGATGATACTGCGAGATTGATTGTGAGTCTCGAAGCAGCAGCGACATAGTCATATCACTGTCATTGATCTTGCATATAAAATGATGCGAGAATTCAAATAACTTTTGTAACCTTGAACGAATTAGTTTGAGCAGATGATTCTTATCACGGGTTGCCGCTAAATCCATATTAAGCGACATAAGAATCTCACTCTCCTTTTTCTTATCCGCGAGTTCGTTGTAAATATTGATATTGTTGACAGTAGAAGCCATTTGCGAAATTAACGGCTCCAGTAGCGCTGGTTCATAATTTTGCGGACCAGCTCCCTCATTACTTAATACGAACCAATAACCAATTATCTTGTGCTCCCGGACAAGATGAAATGCAAATGCTCTCTTAACCCCAAGGTCATAATAAGCTTTCAAATAAGGGTGCATATCACCCTGTGAACTATAAAGATCTAGATTGAGAGTTGAGAATAAATCTTCTTCATTCGTCTTCTTCAAAAACTCAAACAAATAGCTGTCCTTTTCCCGATCAATCAATTGGGGGCTGTAATTTTCGATTGATAAACTTTCACTGTCACTGGAATGATCCGGTAAGTAGATCAGAAATTCATCTCCCACCTGTCCTTCCCTCACACAGATTATTGTAGAGGACTTCAGATTAAAAGTAGGATTAATCTGATTTATCATAAGAAATCCAAGTTGCCGGGGCTCTTGGACATTAACAAAAGATCTTGCCAACGCATATATTTGATCTTTATCAGCTTCAGAAGTATTATCACCAAAGGCAGTAATAATCTGCGGGGCAAATTGATCCAAAAGATGTTTTTCTATATGGAAATTAGCGTCTTTGTTCCTTTCAAATCCCAGAATAATAATAAATTGTTTTTGGGAATGCTCAAAAGGAATGAATGCGTAACTTGATAACTCCGATTCATCATCAAGAGGAAATTTGAAAATGTCAGTGGAGGATACTATAAAAGGTTTTTGCAGCTGTCTTCCAATGAGTTTTTGCTCTAAAAATAGTCTAAATTCCTTAACGAAATTATTATTTATTGTTACACCTTCATGAAAGGACTTTTCCGCAAACTGATTATTAACTGTTCTAAAGAGAATTTGCACATAATCAGCATGTACGCTTTCCATGATTTCGCTGAGAAGTTGCGATAGATCATCGGGATAATTCTCCCCCAAATAACTTCTTTTGGTCAAAAGTGACATGAAAAAATGTCTTTAATGTTAAAAAGCAGCTATAAAGATAGGTATAAGTAAAGATCCGAACAAATACAAAGATAAAAGGTTAAAGCACGGTATTAAAGCTAATAAAGTTAGGCAGCCACTACATTTCGTTTATAGTCGGTAAAACGTTCTCCAGTAATTCTTTTAAAAAACTTACTAAAATGTGAAACATCAAAGAAGCCTAATTTGTAAGCAACTTCTTTCATATTTAGCTCCTCAAACATCATCAATCTTTTTGCCTCTGTTAGTATACGTTGATGAATGAAATAACTTGTAGTGAAACCTAGATTATCTTTTATTACGTTATTAAGGTAGGCAGGTGTCACGGCCATCATATCAGCATAATCCGCAGGCATTTTTAATGTTGTGAAATGCTGATCCAATAGCGAAAAGAACCTTTTAGTATAACGGTTACACTTAACATCAATTAGTGGCTTAAGTTGAGCTGTAGCACGACTGAGATAAAGAACAAAAACTTGGAACAATCCTCTTACAACATCTTCTCTCATTCCATGGCACATACCATACTCATGCATCAATCGGTTAGTGACATCTGCCAGGAAACCATGATCTGATGTTGAAATTGGTACATTATCCAGATTGGATATGCCGAGGTGCAATTGTTGGATGAGCGGTGACGAGATAATGGCCAGCTGCAAATAGTCATATGAAAATGAGAGAATATAACCTTCTGCATTAGCTGAATCTACCTTACCAAAGGATTGATTTGGTTTGATGATACCAATCGATGACGCATCAACGGCAACCTTTCGTTTATCAATCATATATTCGCATTCCCCATTGGTTATAAAGATTAATTTGTAATGCGCCCCACTACCGTTATGATTACTCTTAGCAAATTGCTGATCGAGAGGTTTAATTGTGAAAGAGAAATTACCCAAAGCGGAAACCATCAGGCCTTGGTAGGTGTCTTTTGAAAAAGTGTTTGAGTTCATTGTCTTAAGTTTTAGATTAAAATTGTTTTTGAAATTTGATCAACTAATACTAACAACATGCCACAAACACAAAGCACTTAATATCAACTACTTAATAATATTTCAGGTAATAAAGAGCTTACCATATATGGTAAAAGTACAGGCCGAAAACGCGCGTTACCACATTTGGCAGATTTCGCTTTATAATTTTGCGTCGGAAATCATAAAAAAAGCCCTAAAAGCTTTTAGCTTGAGGGCCCATAATCTACATATGTTTTTATCCAGTCTTCGTCATTTATTCGAATTTATTTAAAAATGAGTTCGCTTGATCAACAAAAATTTCAGGGTATTGATAAAAGGACCCATGCGCAGAATCAGGATAGAGTGAAACTAGGGCGTTCGGTATCTTTTTGAATAATTCTATCGAATTCATGCTTTCCATCATCACGTCATCACTTCCATTAATGATAAGAACCGGATGCTGAATTCTTGCTAGATCAATGGTAACAGCATCAGTTCCCCAGCGAGTTATTGCCTTGATCTGTGCTTCAATAGCTTGTATACTTGCGTCTTTGTCCCTATCTGTAGTCCGCTCTGTCAGTCTTGACAATGTCGTAAGACCTTTCGCCCTGCTTTTTTCAGATGCTGTAAAAAAGATGAATAAGAATCGTTCAGCTGGCTCAAGTTGCATTGCTTTTGCAATAAGAGCTGGAAAGGTATGTAGGACTTTAACACCCTGCGGAGCGCTCCCCACAATAATTATTTTCCTAAATAACTCTGGCCTCTGTGTAGCCATTACCTGTGCTATAAATCCCCCCAGTGAAAATCCCAGTAGATCGCAGCGATGAATACCAAGTGCATCTATGACCTTTAAGGCATCAAGGGACATTTCCTGCACATTATCAGGAGTTTCTCCTTCTGAATTACCTACTCCCCGATTATCAATCAAGATTACCTGCCTTTGGGCTGCCAGACCATTTGTAATTATAGGATCCCAATTGTCCAGGGTTCCAGTAAAATGTTGCAGGCATACAATTGGAACCTCTGAGGATATTCCGAAAGTCCTGTAAGCGAACTTAGTCCCGTCAATTTCAATGTAGCGGGTAGGAGAAGTGTGATGGTTAAAAATCGAATTGTTCATGTTAATGTTTTTAAATTAGGATAATAAATATTTTGTTATCGTTATGTGATAATTTGTAATCAAAGCTAGAATTATGGAAAGGTATGGGCAATGTACCATTCACCGCAATTATGGTACACGTTAAACACTTTCTGTTGCGATTGCTATTTGATGAGAATTATCTATATATGTCTTCAAAAAATATCATTTTCCATACTATAGAAAATCGCATCCGTACATTATCTCCTGATACATAAGATTTAATTTTGAATGTACCCCTCGACGGGACTAAAACATAAAAAATCTTATGAATGCCATTAAAACTACTATTATCGACAATCTGGAAATATTCTATTCCAGTGCCCTAAATGATTTTGAGGAAAGCGTACTGCTCCTCAGTCCACTCCCGGAAAGCATCAGGGCTTTTGAACCAATTTGGGATACGCTGACCTCGCAATATAATGTAATTGCAATAGATCTTCCTGGATTTGGAAGATCAGAAGCGCGATCAGACCTTTTTGCACCTATTGCTATGGCAAAGTTTGTTGTGAAGGCTATTGATCATTTCAATTGTGGACCTATGCACATCGTTGGGCCCGACATCGGCTCGAGCGTTGCACTTTTCATTGCCCAGTACCATCCTGAAAAGATCAAAAGTGCAATAATTGGAAGTGCTGCTTGCGTTTTTCCGATACAATCAGATGGAATTCTTACCAATATGATTATGGATCCTACTAATGAAGGTCTTCAGATTTATTCTTCCCGAGACATTATCAGCGGTGCTCTGGCTAATATGAGTAAATACCAATTGAGTGATGAGGTCAAAGAAGAATATTTAAGCAGTTATGATAACGGCAGATTTTGGGATACTATGCTATTTCTTAAAGCTCTACTTGTGGACCTACCACTGCTCAACCTGGAAAATATTGCAATACCAACCTTGATTATCTGGGGCGACAAGGATCCATTGGCTATTTTAAAAAATGGAGAGATCCTGCATGACAAACTACCCTCCAATGAACTGGTGATCTTGGACGCGGGTCATTATGTTTGGGAAGATGCACATGCAGAGTATAGCGATTATTTACAAAACTGGATCAATGCAGGATATAAAAGTTTTTGAGTTAAAGAATATCTGCGGATTATCTCAAGGATACCATATCTCGCCTATTCTATACATTGAAGCGATATCCATTCCTTGTTAATTTTGGATGATAATACATTAAAGATTTAAAATTAAATAATATGAAAGACGCAAAAGAATTAGTCAAATTAGTACTAGACGCACACGGAGGTGTTGAAAGGTGGAACCAATTTAAAACCATAAAGGCACACGTATCACTTGGAGGGATAACATGGGCTGTGAAAGGGCACGAAGGCGCTCTAGCTGACACTTATTTTACTGGTAATATCCATGACATTAATGATAGTTGGTCACCAATATTTGAGTCAAACCTTAGATCCTCATTTGACGGAAAAAACATTCAATTAATTGACAAATCAGAATCTATCGTAGATGAGCTACTTAATGCCAGAACTACTTTCGAAGGTCATGATATTATGACTCCATGGACGAGAACGCAGTTGGCTTACTTCTCGAGCTATGCTACATGGAACTATCTTACTACGCCATTCATCTTTACACTTCCTGGCTTTCATTTTCTCGAGATGGACAATTGGAATGATAATGGTGAAGTTTGGAGGAGATTAGAGGTCATATTTCCTGACGATATTCCCACGCACAGTAAAAGACAGGTTTTTTATTTTTCAGAAGAAGGACTACTTAAAAGACATGATTATTGGCCAGAAGTTTTAGGGAACAATTCAGCCACCCACATTTATTCTGATTATCAAGAATTTCAAGGAATTAAAATTCCTACAACTCACAGAGTTTATCCTCTAAACGATGCCAATAACACCTATGAAAGTGATCCACTATTGGTATCAATTGATATATTCAACGTTGAATACGCATAAACCTTCATGATTCAATCTTATAAAGCGCTACTGGCAAGAATTATTTCCAGTGGCGTTTTTTGCACAATCTTAATTTATTTTTCCCGAATCAACTGAAACAATATTTCACCACTCTACGTAGGGTTGTATGAAGGACGCTATACTGTAACGCGCGCAGTTCTATTGATCACTTATTTAAAATGGATTTATATTTTGGATCGAAATGTAGACCTGGAGTTAAATAATGCAGAAGTATTACCCTAGAATATCTGTAGTTCAACGGGGAAAGAATAAAGACACCAATAAAAATTACTGTAGCATAATACCAGAGGTTATCGTAGGTCAAATCCAGGCCTAATATATAACTTACTACTCCAATGCCTATAACCTCCGCTACAATCATAGCGTAGCTCACAAACATAGAAACATAAAAAAAGCCAGGCTCCCTTTCAAATTTGAGATCACATACAGGACAATATTCATTTGTTTTCTGCAGGCGGAACGAGTACGCATTTCCAGTGAAAATTCTACCGGTATGACATCGAGGACATTTGGCGTGAATGAAGGCTTGAAAGTTATTGACTGGATTCATGACTGTTACATATAAATTGTTAATGATTCGAAAATAATAATGATTAAAGGTAACAAGAGGGCTATTGCTTCCCCTTGTTACCAAACCAAACTTGCATTTAAAGATATTTTTTGAGTTGGGCCGATGCCTGGATGAACAGGTCCTTGGTCTGCTGAATGTTTGCTAGACCATTTAATAGACCCCAGTCGTGAATAACACCATTATAACGCACTGTAGTAGATTCCACTCCTGCTTCCAGTAATAGACGTCCATATGCTTCACCTTCATCTCTTAGAACATCGTTCTCTGCAACTTGAATAAGTGTAGGGGGTAAGCCTCTCAACTGCTCAATTGATGCATGTAAGGGAGATGCAAGAATATCAGATCTTTTTGATGGGTCAGGTATGTACATGTCGTACATCCATTTCATCAACGGTGTAGTCAGAAAACGGTCTGCACCAAATTGTTTGTAAGATTCAGTTTCAAAGTTGGCATCAACTATCGGCCACATCATTACGGCAACTTTAATCTTTGGTCCCTTTCTCTCCTTTGCAAGAATACTTGTAACGGCTGTCATGTTTCCACCGACGCTGTTTCCGATCACTCCTAACCTTTTACCATCGACACCAATTTCAGATCCGTGTTCAGCTACCCATTTTGTCGCCGCGTAGATTTCATTTATGGCAACTGGAAATTGGGCATCAGGCGTTCTTGTATAATTGACGAAAACACCAACTGCTCCTGATCCCACTGCAAGATCTCTAACCATCCTTTTATGAGTTGGATAATCTCCTAATACCCAACCGCCACCGTGAATAAAGATAAATACAGGAAGAATGCCTTTTGCTCCAGCTGGTCGAACTATATTAAGTTTAATAGTCATTCCATCAGCATTTATTGTCTTCTCAGATTCTGTGATCCCTGAATAATCCACTTTTGCCCCAGCCTGGGCATTAACTAAAACCATTCTTGCCTGTTCGGGTGTTAACGTTTCCAAACCTGGCCCGCCAGTATTGAGTCCTTTTAAAAATGTTTTTACCTCTGGAGCGAGATGATCATCAGTTTGCCAGTCCTTTACTTGTGCCTGTACTCCTGAAATTGCTGTAATGCTAATCATTGCGCTTACAATAGCCTTCTTAGCCGTGTTAATAGTGTTTGTTCTAATGTTCATGATAATTTAAATGAAGATTAATATTTTGATTTATCATTACCCGGTATTCCAATCTGAATGCCAACATACAACCATCAGTAAATGAGATACTTAATCAAAATATTCAAACACAGAAATCCGTTATATCGCAAATGGGACGTAATAAAATGATATATCGTCAGTATGTAAGCAAGCACAAGATGACTAGCCAACTATCATATCAACTCCACGTCGTGTTTGGAAAGTTTTTTCTCGAAATCTCGTAAAGAGTAATCGTTCAAAATAAATCATAAAATTCTATATATCAACAATATATGTTTATGGTCTCTAAATTGACATTCATACCAGAAGACGAAAAACAGCAAAAAATTGTTTCGCCCATTCAAAAGTAATTATGTTTTAAACTATTCAATTAAACACGATGGAACAAAATGACATCAACTTATCACGCCGAAACTTCATTGCATCGGCAGGATTATTAACTGCCGGAATGTTGGTAGCACCAAACTTTGTATTTGCTTGCAGAGAAGGCAGCCCTGTAACAATGATTATTGGAGAAGCAGCCAAATCTCCGGTTACACTTGAGAAACTTCGGGGAAAATTAACATTAGTTAATGGTTCAGGTGGCAATATAGTAGTACTGGCTGGGGAGAAGGGAAAACTAATGGTGGATGCCGGCATCAATGTGTCCGAAGCAAAAATGAAAGCTGCCCTCGAAACGTTGAACCATGCGCCGCTGCAAAAATTGATCAACACCCATTGGCATTTCGACCATGCCAGCGGGAATGAATGGATCCATGATGCGGGTGCCGAAATCATCTCGCAAGAAAACACTAAGAAAAGATTGTTAGAAACTGTGACCGTAGAAGACTGGAAATATACTTTCCCACCCTCACCATCAGGAGCTATTCCAACAATTACATTTGCAGGGGAGCACCATCTGAACTTTGATGGCGAAGAAGTTCATTTGAAACATTACGGCCCGGCTCATACAGATGGTGATATTTCGGTGTTCTTCCCAGAGGTTAATGTGATCCATGTTGCAGATACATGGTGGAATGGCTATTATCCGTTCATTGACTACAATACCGGCGGAAGCATCACAGGTATGATTGAGGCAGCTAAAGAAAATGTTGAGCGTACTACGGATAAGACTCTTATAGTTTCTGGACATGGGCCTGTTGGTACCAGGACTCAACTGATCGAATACCGAGATATGCTGATCGACGTGGAAAGTAGGATCAGAACTCTTAAAAATAAAGGCATGGGGTTAAAGGGAATAATTGCGGCCAGACCTACTAAACTTTATGATGAAAAATGGGGTAAATTTGTGATTGGGCCAGAATTTTTCACTCGATTAGTTTACAAAGGCTTAGCCTAATTAAAAAACCGGATTCAATTATTTAAAGCGGATCCGGTTTTTAAGTAAAGTTCTTGTTAATCGTTAATCCTCCGGTGAAATGTGTTTACGCAAAATTCCCAGTCGCTTTATTTTTGAAGCGAGTGTGGTTGGCGGTACTTTTAAAAGTTCAGCCGCTCCTCCATCTCCTGACACCCTACCAAAACACTTTCTAAGTACATTGAGAATATGATCCCTCTCATTCTCGTCGAATGACTTTACATAATATTCATTTTCAAGATTCGCTTGATCATTGTCCTTTACTTTTGGAAGTCTAACTTCTGCGACGATACCATCTTTTGCTAATAATACCCCCCTTTCGATAACATGACTCAGTTCTCTTATATTACCAGGCCAGGTGTGTCCGATCAGCTGGTTCATTGCTGTAGTTGAGACTGAACTTATTTTTTTTCCTATAACTAGGCCATAATGATCTACAAAAAAATTCACGAGTTCCGGAATGTCGCTTCTGCGATTTCTCAGGGGGGGAAGTTCTAATGGAAAAACGTTAAGGCGATAAAATAGGTCCAGACGAAAACGACCTTCCGCAACTTCCTTTTCCATATTTCGATTAGTTGCAGCTATAATTCTAACATCTAATTTTTTTCGTTGATTACCTCCAATCCTTTCAATTTCACGTTCCTGTATGACCCGTAAAAGTTTGACCTGCGATTCCATTGGAAGCTCGCCAATTTCATCCAGAAATATTGTACCTGTATCAGCTTGTTCAAATTTACCTATTCGACGCTCACCAGCCCCGGTAAAAGCACCCTTCTCATGCCCGAAAAGCTCTGATTCAATTAAAGAAATAGGAAGTGCAGCACAGTTCACAATAATGAAAGGTTTAGTTTTTCTGGGAGAAAGTTCGTGCACGGCTTGGGCAATACGTTCCTTTCCTGTCCCGCTCTCCCCCATTATCAATACGGAAGTTGAAGTTGGTGCAACAATTTTCAATTGGTCTAATACTGATATTAAAGACGAGCTATTACCTATAATACCTTCGAAAGCTTTGGAATAATCAACCCGCTCCCGGATCTCTACTATTTTAGCTGTTGAAACTTTTGACTGTTTATTGATTTTTTCAGAAAGAATTGTTTTCAATGTTTCCTTTATCGTATCCTTCAGTTCTTCCATTTGAACTATTTGTTCTGATTGATAGCCATTCGAGTCTATACTGAAGAACGTTATTCCCGGCATCATATCCTTATTATTTAAGGGCAATGAAAGCTGAGAAGCGAGATTAAAGTGTGCACTTAAATACTTAATAAGTAGCCAATCCAGTCTAAGCCTTTTAAAAGCGATATCAACGGTAAAAGATGGTTTTTGATCCTGCATGTATACTTTACGAAGGTTTTGATATTCATGCGTTGAAACACCAACTTGATTGGCAATCTCCGCGCAGGTAAGCATAGAATAATGCGTTTCATCTTGTCGAAGAATGTATATATCTTCCGATAGAATTTTTCCACCCCTATCTGCGTTGATGCATAACAAGTCGAAGTTAATGTGGGAATGAAGTGCATCAGCAAATTGCAGCATTTTTATCTCCAGGCTGTCCACATGATTTGTTAAATTTTCAGTAGAACCACTTGATTGGTCAGGCAGTTTTCTCATTTCCAAAATTCTGGCATGTCGATCCATAGCGATATCTAGCATAATCATCAGTTCCTTGTCTTTGAAAGGTTTTGACATAAATCCATACGGCTTGGTTTTCTTTGCATTTTCAAGAATTACTTGGCTCATATTTGCCGACAAATAGATAAAAGGGATATCAAGTTCAGATAGCTTTTCTGCTAAATCTATACCTGTACGATCTCCTCTTAAGCATATATCTAATAGTACCCAGGAAGGCTGCTCACTTGATACAAGCGATAACGCCTCACCATATGATGAAGCAATACCACAAACCAAGTGGCCGGCTTTTTCCAAAAATCTTTTGAGATGGTCAGCAACGATATATTCGTCCTCCACAATCAATATTTTCTCTTTCATAAGCTTAGAATATTAATAACATCAATACCAATTTTTTGCTCTTGTTAGTCATGTCATTGATCAGCAACTTACTACACTATTTCTCGTTTGCTGCGAATCTTCATATCAAAAATATAAAGAAGCGTCAGCGCGGTATAGTATACATCCCTGAATTTGATGTAAGAATTGAATCAAAATCACTGTTCAGATCGCTGATGATTACTTCCCATTTGTGAATGCATTAAAAATATTTTCTAGGAACACTGTTTGAACACATACGAAATATCGTAATTAACATTGCCAATGCACGCAATCACGTTTCCAAAAATGAGGGTCATAAACATACAAAGTGTTAACTATCTGATGGTTATTTAAATGGCATCTATTTAGTGTCTGTAGAGAAAAATAAACAGAAACTATATGGGAACTAAAGTAGCTGATCAGCTGGTAGAAATGATACTCAAGGCTGGTATTAAACGTGTGTATGCCATTACAGGCGACAGTTTAAATGAATTTAATAATGCTGTAAAACACAGACCTGAACTTCAGTGGATTCATGTGCGGAATGAAGAAGCCGGTGCTTTTGCCGCTGCTGCAGATGCGCAATTAAGTGGAATCGCCTGTTGCGCCGGGAGTAGCGGTCCAGGTCACGTTCATCTTGTTAATGGGCTTTACGATGCACACCGTTCTGGAGCTTCTGTTCTGGCAATTGCGTCGACATGCCCAACCAAAGAGTTTGGAACAGGATACTTCCAAGAGACAAATGTTATCAAACTTTTTGACGACTGCAGTCACTACACCCAGGTAGCAAACACTCCAGCGCAGGTTCCCAGAATGACGCAAGCAGCACTGCAACATGCCTTTCATAAAAAAGGAGTAGCTGTCTTAGGTCTTCCAGGTGACGTAGCTTCTATGGAAATGGAAACCATTGATTCCTCACTTGAAAACTATTTTTCCAGAGGAACAATACTACCGGCATCGGAAGAATTGGAGAGGCTCGCAAGTCTTATTAATAGTTCCAATAAAATCTGCATCTTCTGCGGCATAGGCGCTGCCGAGGCGCACGATGAAGTTGTCGAACTTGCTGCGAAACTCAAGGCCCCAGTAGGATTTTCATTCAGAGGCAAGATGGCAATTGAACATCATAATCCCTATCAGGTTGGAATGACAGGTCTGCTGGGACTTCCCTCAGCTTACCACAGTATGCACGAGAGTGATCTTGTAATCTTACTTGGAACAGACTTCCCTTATACCCAATTCTATCCTACGGGCAAACGAATTGTTCAAATTGATATTAAGCCTGAGAATTTGGGCAGAAGAACCAAATTGACGATGGGCCTCTATGGTGAGGTGCTTTCTACATTGAAAATGCTTCTGCCAATGGTAGACGAGAAAGCAGACCGAACCTTTCTTGACGCACAACTGCATATATATAAAAAAGTACAGGAGCATCTGCAGACATATGTGACAGATAAAGGTAAACCAGGTGCCATACATCCTGAGGCGGTAGCATCTGTAATAGATAAGCTTGCAGCAGATGACGCCGTTTTTACATGTGATACAGGAATGTGCAATGTATGGAGCGCCAGGTATATTTACGCGAACGGAAAACGGAAAATGATAGGCTCCTTCATACATGGCTCAATGGCAAATGCATTGCCGCATGCGATTGGTGCGTCGTTGGCTCAGCCGGGAACACAAGTAGTTGCTATGTGTGGAGATGGTGGAATATCTATGTTAATGGGCGATATAGCAACTGTGAAACAATATCATCTGCCTATCAAAATTATTATTTTCAATAATAGTTCACTTGGCATGGTTAAACTTGAGATGGAAGTTCAGGGACTCGAAGATTTCCAAGTTGATATGGTCAATCCTGATTTTGCTATGATTGGTCAAAGCATGGGTATAAAAGCTATCACCATCGATGATCCTGAAAATTTGGAAGAAGGCTTGACGGAAGCTTTCGCCCACAGTGGTCCAGTCCTGGTCAACGTAACCACTGATCCAAGAGCATTGTCACTTCCACCAAAAATAGAGATGAAAATGGCCACAGGAATGGCACTTTCATTGACCAAAATGATGTTAGGAGGCCAATTCCAGGATGTTCTCGATACCGTTAAATCCAATTACAAACACCTGCCGGAAATCTTTGACTAACATGAAAAATGAAATGAAACCAATCAATAGTGATGAGACAAGCAGTAGACTGCAAAAAGCTTACATCGCTGCGTGGGTATTAGGTTGCCTCTTTTACCTGATGGAATATGTGGCACGGTCAGCACCGGCAGTAATGCTGAAGGAACTCAGCGATAACTTCCACGTTGGCAGTCTTGCTGTAAGCTCCATACTTGGAACGTACTACTACACTTATGCCCTTACGAGTCTGATAGCAGGTATTGCTCTAGACCGTTTTGGAGGGAAATATGCAATAGCAATTGGGTGTATGATTCTCGCTGCCGGATGCTTCATTTTTGGAATTTCAAATGCATTTACAGGAGATATTGGCAGACTTTTGCAGGGTGTTGGTTCTGCCTTCGCATTTACTGGTTGCGTTTATCTTGCATCACACGGCTTCCATGCAAAGTATTTAGCTACTGCCATAGGTTTTACGCAGTGCATGGGAATGCTTGGGGGATCTGCAGGCCAATTTGTAGTTGGCCCATTAATACATGCAGGTTTGTCAATAAAGGCTTTTTGGTTGGTTATGGGGCTGATCTGTGCGCTCATCAGCATCCTGATGTATTTAATTACACCAGTAGAGAATCGAACGTCATCGGACAACAAAGTATCAGGTGCTTTGCTGGCTCCCTATATAATAGTTTTCCGAAATTCCCAATCTTATCTAAGTGGAATAATCTCGGGATTACTTTTTGCTCCAACTACCATTTTTGCAATGACCTGGGGCGTGGCTTTTTTTCAGCAGGACAGAGGACTTAACTATCACGACGCAGTTCTTACCTGTGCTATGGTTCCCATGGGCTGGGTAATAGGTTGCCCACTTGTAGGTTGGATTTCAGACCGCATCGGTAGAAGAAAACCAGTTCTTATCACTTCTATAGTGCTGATGTTATTAAGCTATTTTCAATTATTATTTGCGCCTTATTATTTGCCCGCAATAGTAACGATGCTCTTATTCGGCATTGCATCTGGTTCTGCCATGATTCCATATTCTATCATCAAAGAAGCAAATCCAGATTATGTAAAAGGCAGTTCGACTGGAGCTCAGAACTTCCTGACATTTAGCATTACAGCAGTAGTCGGTCCAATTTTCGCACGGCTTTTTGGAAAAACCCTTAGTACCACTCATGACCACAGCTTCCACTTTCAAACTGCTGGAATGTTCTTTCTGGCTACAACAATAATTGCTTTACTGCTTACACTCATCATAAGGGAAACTGGCACTGCGGGGAGAATTATAAAAAATTGACAACACTGCAGAATGTAAATTATGTCTATACAGAAATCATATATTATAATTGCCTTGACGCTATGGTCATTCGGCGTAAATGCTCAAGTTGCCAATCCAGAATTCAAAGATGGGATGCGCGTGAAACTTGATAGTACCGGAAAAAAATACATACAATTCAGTACATGGGCGACATTCTGGGCAAGAGAAATGTCCCTGAATCCCGGGTCTGTAATCAATGGAATACCTAAGAAAAATATTACGGATTTTAGCTTGCGTCAGTTTAGATTTTTAACTTACAGCCAGCTTAGCCCCAGATATCTGATTTTAGCGAATATTGGAATGGACAACCAGACTATCTCCAGCGGTGGAAACGCCGGCGGTGGAAATACTGGCAACGGGGGACCATCATTTAACGGAACTTTAGGTAAAAAACCATCCCTGTATCTCCACGAATTGTGGAATGAATACGCTGTATTACCAGATAAGGATCCTGTGACCGGTAAATCTGAATCAGTATCACTTTATATAGGAACGGGACTGCATTACTGGATGGGCATTAGTCGAATGACTACATCCAGTTCATCCTCATACCTGGCCCTCGACGTACCACTCTTCAACTGGCCGCTTTCGGACTTCTCCGATCAATACGCCAGGCAACTGGGCATCTATTTCAAAGGAAATATTGACAGGCTTAGTTATCGATGGGCAATCAATAAACCCTTCACCATACTTTCCTCTCCCAGCGTATTTGCAGGAGAAGCTAAGGACATCAATTATGCTGTTGACAATAATGCACCAGGCAATATGGCGACTACTGGATACGCGTCATGGCAGTTTCTGGAGAAAGAGAGTAACTTCCTCCCTTACACGGCAGGAACTTATGTAGGTAATAAAAAGGTATTTAATATAGGTATTGGCTATTATTACACTAAGAATGGTACAGTAACACAACTAGAAAATACTAATAATTCTCCTTTGTTGAGGCACGATATCAAACTCTGGTCGGTGGATCTATTTGCCGACCTGCCCTTTGGCGGGAAAAACAATCTGGCCTTTACAGGATACACAGTCTTTTATAATTACAATTTTGGACCTAATTATCTGAGAAATGCGGGAGTCATGAATGAGAACACATCACTGGATCCATCCTTTACAGGTCAGGTATCCCAGGCAGGGTCTGGAAATCTTGCACCTGTCATTGGTACAGGGAAAACTTTATTTACACAAGCAGGACTGCTTCTACCTAAAAATTGGGTTTCAAAAATTCGGCTACAACCTTTCGCTGAACTTAGCCTGCAGAGATTTGAACGTTACAACGATGCGATTTTTAGTTACTGGAGTGCCGGTGGAAATATTTACCTGGATAGTCATCACGCGAAACTATCGTTCAAATACCAGACCAGGCCTATTGTAATCAATGACAAGCAAGCATTTTCAAGGGGCATAGTAACGGTGGCAACTCAGATAAGCCTTTAATAATTTACCATTCATCCTGTAGTTGCAAATCTCACTAATGCTAATCATACCATAAATTGCCATAATTAACCATTGAATTGACAATTAGCGTGAACTATTTTTGACCATAATATTCAGCTATAGGTTAATGAAGAAGCTTCTTACAAGAGCTTAACCTAAGTAGCAGAATTATTTTAGGTTGCATATCCTTTAAGATCTTTGTGATACCTTGTAAAAAAGGTTTGGTACAATGATATCGCCTAATAATGATTTATTTTTAGTTAAAAACCATTTATGGAACAGTCAGTTAATCAAAATAAGACATTTTTAGAATTCCTACCAGTCAGTTTCTTTGGGGGGATAATGGGACTTTCAGGTCTTTGTTTCGCGTGGAGATCTGCGCATAACATATGGCTGTTACCTAGATTAATTGGGGAGATAATAGGTTTGATTGCCATATTATCATTCATCGCCTTATCTCTTACGTATTTAATTAAATGGAAGCGTTACCCGAATTTGGTGAGGGGCGAATTTAGCCATCCTGTCTCCGTTAGCTTTTTTGCAACAATCATTATTTCATTACTCTTAATTCCTGGAATAATTCGACCTTATTATGCACTTTTTGCGTTCTGGTTATGGGTCTTTGCGGCCGCAATGATGTTCTTTTTTGCAATTTATGTAATCCGTAAATGGCTTGACAACGTCCAAAACCCTGAGAATGCATTACCAGCATGGGTACTTCCTGTAGTAGGTACGCTGGATGTTCCAATTGTTGGAAGCTCATTTGACCATGCCGGCGCAAGGGAAGTCTGCATATTGTTTTTTGGTGTAGGTATTATTTTCGCGATAATATTGCTGCCTATAATCATTTCGAGGCTGCTATTCCAGCCTCAGTTGCCAGTGCTTCTTCAACCTACCCTTATGATATTGACTGGGCCTTTTGCACTGGCATTTTCTGGATACATTGCATTAAATTACAAACAGGATTTTATCAGTGCAGTCTTTTTTTATTTCAATATATTTTTGTTTTGTATTCTTTCAAGCAAGATTCTTTATATTCCCCGTTCTTGCCCCTTCAGAGCTACCTGGTGGGCCGTAAGTTTCCCTTTAGTAGCTATAACATTGTCAAGTTTTCATTATTTCGAGGCCCACAATGATATTGTGCATTATACACTTGCAGCTATATTTCTGGCTTTGAGCACCCTAGTAATTAGCTATTTATTTTTCCAGACTATCTATAGAATCACTACAAATTCATTTGATGCCTAGTTAATATAGTGGTTTTAAAATTCCCTGATCCAGAACGTTATTGAGGATTACAGATTTTGTGAATTTATAATTGCTGATGACCAAAAGTTCGCAATGAGCTATCTACCGAACGGATGTCTTTGATGGGGTACTTGTCTTGTGATAGCATGAGTAGACAATTCCAGAATTAGACTTTTTTTCTCTGTTCATAAAAATCAACATTAGTCAAAAAATAAAGTGCCATTAAAATTATAATGGTACCCTTAAAAACCAGACTATTATTTATAAAGCACTACTCGTTTCCGCTTAAAAACCGTTTGCCTTCTTTGGAAGCAAATAGATTGACCTGATCATCGTGATCTGTCGAATTAGTAACCGGTAGCCAAGTATCAAATTCTGTCTTTCTGGCCACGTTTGCATTTTCTAGAATAGCTGCTGCCTCACTACCCAAGACAAGGTGTACAGGTGGTGTTAGATTATAGACCAGTTCAAATATAACCTTCGCCGCCTTTGATGGATCTCCAACTGGCACATAAACTCCGGATTTGATGTAGTCAGCCATTGTACCCACAGTTGTATCATAACCTTCCACTTTAGGTGCAAAACTCATTGAAGCACCAGCCCAGTCGGTGCGGAAGCCGCCAGGTTCAATGCTGGTTACTTTTATACCTAGAGGCGCAACTTCCTTGCTAAGGGCTTCTGAAAAACCAGACAGTCCGAACTTAGCTGCTTGATAAATTGTTAAACCAGCATTGCCTACACGGCCTCCAATTGAGCTAACCTGCAAGATATTACCTGAACCTTGCTTTCTCATTATAGGCAATACAGCTCTTGTTATTTCAATTGGTGCATAAAGATTTACTTGTAATTGACTGTTAACCTGTTCAAAAGTAAAAGCTTCCGCAGCTCCAATTATACCAAATCCTGCATTATTTACAAGCACATCAAGATGACCAAAATGTTTTAACCCAAGGTCAATTGCAGAATATATCTGCTCTCTTACGGTAACGTCTAAACTTAATAGCAAAACCTGTTTCGGATACTCCTCTGGCAAATGATTTAAATGTTCTATATTTCTTGCAGTAGCAACCACATTATCACCATTCTTCAATACTTCTTCAACCAGACTTTTTCCCAGTCCTTTTGAACTCCCTGTTATAAACCAAACTTTTTTCATTATGAATATTTTATTGTCAAACAAAGTTAGGTTATGATCACCTTTGATGCTTTGCTCCGTAGCTCAAATATGTTTTGTTAATTAGCTCAGACTGTAAATTTTCGGGATCCCAACTGGATACACTCAAAATTTTATCAGCACTTTACCAAACGGACGGCCTTCAATCAAGTGCCGTTGCGCTTCAGCAACGTTTTCAGCTTCAAAAACCTTTGCAATGTTAGGTTTTAGTTTTCCGGAATTAAAGAGTGGTATCAGTTGATTCCATACTTCTTTTTGTGCCGCCTGATCAAACCAGCCATTCAGGCTTTGCCCCCGCATTTGTATACCTTTCCAAACAAAATCCGTAATATTTGCACTAAATTCTCTTCCGCCAGAATAGCCTATTGCTACTAGTATTCCTTCGCGAGCCAACGAATTAAGAGCATCACCAGTAAGATTTCCCCCCACACTGTCAATAACGAGGTCCACTCCTTTACCATCGGTTAAACGTGCTACTCCTTCACTAATTTTCTCAGATGAAAGGTCTATGACATTTTCAATACCACGAGCACGTGCCATTTCTGCTTTCTGGGCAGACCCAGCCGTAGTAATTACCAGCGATGCTCCTTTTGCTTCCGCTAGTTGAATCCCAGCATTACCGACCCCTCCACCAGCAGCCAAAGAAAGTACTGTCTTTCCTTCTTTGAATTCAGCTTTATTTAAACAAGCCTGGGCTGAGAAAAAACTGACGGGAAAAGCCGCAGCTTCCTCATCAGTTACCTGATCGTCAATAGCTAATAATTCGCTAGGATTGACGGCTATAAATTCTTGCCAGAGGCCGTTTACATAAATTCCGCGGACCTGACCTCCGTTCGTAAAACATGAAATCATTACCCTTGTGCCTTCGGGAAGTTCTCTGTTACCAGTGATCACAATTCCTACACCTTCATTTCCCAAGATAACCGGTGCATATCTTGACTTTAACATTCCGCTTCTCACAGTATTATCTACAGCATTCACGGCTGCATAAGTTACCCTAACCAATACTTGCCCATTGGTAGGTTCAGGTATAGGCCTGTCAAGCAAGGTTAATACTTCGTAGCCCCCCGGTGATTCAAATTCAATCGATTTCATTTGCTTCTTAATCAAATATAAATTAGAAATTATTTCAGCAAAATTAGGAGCTCAAAAAATACTGCCTATGGACAATACGAGTCTTTTGTGGTATAATTAAGCAACACTGAATTATTTAATTCTTTTTGTGACTACTATCGCTTTGCGATTCTAAATATAAATAGTAACCACAATCCAAATCCAACAATAAATCCAGGCCAAGGATTTTTCATTGTTGCTGCACTGAGTAATGCACCGGTTGCGATAACGCAAGTCAAGAAAAACAGAAGTAGATTTTTCATGCTATTAAATTTAAGATTAATTTTAAAACCTGCATGACCCAAATTAAATCATGCAAGTAACGAATTATGCTGCTTCCTGTTCTGCAGCGGATTTTTTTGTTCTGGCTCCTATCTTATCATCTAACTTCCTCAATAACGAGACTACATTGATTTGTACATCATCAACTATAGTCCAATCTTTCTGAATATAAATGTCTGTGGTTGAGTGTTCACTATCCACGTGATTCAATGCAAGCGCAACATCATCTTTGCTCATTCTGCAAGAATTGCGGGCAATGGTCGCAAAAGTGTGCCTAGCCCAATAGAGTGTGAGTTCTGGAATGCCAGTGATTTTCCGTAGATGAACCATTCCCATTCCCAGAGCTTTATTAAATCCATTAATGTTGACATAACGATTTGACAGTTTTTCAATATATTTCTCCAGCAAAGGTCTAGCTTCATCAATTATTTTTATACTGATGTAAGCACTATCCTTTCTCTGTCTTTGTGTTTTAGATCGATTGTAGTCAATCCTCCCGTTTCTAATATCTCGCTTGGTCAACTGAAAAATATCTACAGCATTCATTCCGCACAAATAGAATGAAAGCATATACATGTCTTTTGCGAGCTCAGCCCTGCTGCCGGGTTCACAAATAGCGTCCCTAACCAACCTAACTTGTTCAAGGGTATTATTTCTTTTTCTTGTTAAGGGTGGAGAACCGACTTTATATTTTTTAAAGGGATAATGTTTAATCCGGTAGATCCCCAAATCTTCATTATTGTAAAGATTTCTGGCTGCGTTAAATAAAGTCCTCAGGTCTCTCATGTGATTGTGAAGACCACTCTCAGAAATTCCTTTTAATTTAGTTTGTTTAATACCATTTTGACCATTATCCCGGTTCATTATACGCTCACCTTTAAGATAGTGCTCATAAGAGCTCAACATATTTGAATTAATCTCTATAATTGAGACAGAAGGTCTGTGGAAATAATCGATCAAACTATTTCTGATTACACGATGGTTATGTGCCGTACCCTTTCTTCCTTCTGCCTCGCTTGTTTCTATATGTGATGAACAAAACTTGATAAAATCAATGTCACTGTCCTTATCTCGAAGAAAGTCCCTTAATGATTCAGCAGTGAAGAAGCTGAGTCTTTCTCCCAATTCACTGATTACTTTTCGGTAGCCTTTTAATTGATCATCAATCAAATCACTAATAAAAGTATCCTTGATTTTTAGTTTAGCAGTTAATTGCTTCTTAACCACGTAGTGATTCGTATCAATAAACTTTCTTTCATTTTTGTGATGGACACAAATTTTTACATTGTAGCTGCCATCTGCTTTTTTGTGGTGTTCATAAACTTTTGCGCTTACGGTTGCCATAATCTTTCTTTAAGCACGCAAATTTCCGTTACCTATTTGTTACGGTTTTGCGTGAAGTTCAACAAAAAATTATGTAAATCCTGCCAAAAGGACGACTGCCTCAGGCGCGTTCGCTAGTTAAAATAGCGAAAAAAAACGAAAAAACCGCCTTCAAATTGCTTTGTAAGACGGTTTTTAAGTGGTGGGCCAAGATGGGCTCGAACCATCGACCAAAAGATTATGAGTCTTCTACTCTAACCAGCTGAGCTATTGGCCCGCGAAAAATCTATTAGATTTTGCGAGTGCAATGTTACATATTTGTATTCAAT